>JADMIO010838874.1_pt1 | contig 71930 bp, 50 predicted proteins | sample 8958161 | NCBI WGS metagenome assembly JADMIO01 (sample SAMN16585339, study PRJNA669376) | soil metagenome | isolation source: Crop rotation soil | place: USA: Cullars Rotation, Alabama | collected 2011 | reverse complement strand
CCCGCCGCCGCGACCGCGCTGGGCGTGCGCGGCGGTCTGGAACGACAACACCGCGATCAGCAGGCTGACCGTGCGGCAGATGACCGAGTGACGGCTGATGTAGTGACTCACGATGGCCGCGAATTCTACCGCCGACCGTTGGCGACGGGTATCGATCTTCGCGATGTGGGGTATCGCGACAGACGATTTTGCTCCGGCGGACTGCGCGCGCATAGTGCGCGCGTCGCGCAACACCTTTTCGCACGGGAGAGGAGCATCGTGATCCGACGCCTGGCCGCCGCCGTTTGCCTTGTCACCGTTTCGTGGATTGCACCGTCACCTGTGGCGGCCCAGGCCGTCCGCGCCACCATCCTGGGCACCGTCACCGACAACACCGGCGGCGTCCTCCCCGGCGCCACCGTCACCATCGTCAACAGCGACACCGGCGTGTCACAAACGACGGTCACCGATAGCGAAGGCCGGTTCACCGTCACGAACCTGCTGCCGGCGCCGTACGAGATCGGCGTGTCGCTGTCAGGGTTTGGCACGGTCCGCCGTGGCGTGCGGCTCGCCGTCGGCAACGAGAGCGTCATCGATGTGACGCTCAGTCCCTCGGCGATCGAGCAGACGGTCACGGTCAGCGCGGCAACGCCCGTCGTGGAGACGGTATCAGCCGCGCTGGGAACCGTGATCGAACAGAAGCAGATCGCGGAGCTGCCGCTCATCGACCGCAGCTATTCGAAGCTGATTGCGCTGGCGCCAGGCGCCAACGAGCTGCCGCCGGCGACCGCAGGTGGCCAGTTTCAGCAGTTTTTCGGCCGCCAGCCGCAGTACACCGTGTCCGGTGCGCGTCCCGAAGGACAGGTCTTCCTGCTCGATAACACGAACGTCCAGAATTACTGGAATCGCGGCAGCGGCTCCGGTCAGCTTGGCACGACGCTTGGCGTCGAGGCGATTGCGGAATACCAGGTGCTGACCAATACGTACAGCGCGCAGTTCGGCGGCAATGGCGCCGCGATCAACGCCATCACGAAATCCGGAACGAACCAGTGGCACGGTTCCTTGTTCGAGTTCTTTCGCGACGACCGGCTCGACGCCTCCAACTACTTCGACAAGCTGCTCGCCCGTCCCGACCCGACCCTGAGCAAGAATCAGTTCGGCGCCAGCTCCGGCGGCCCGCTGATCAAGAGCAGAGCCTTTTACTTCATCTCCTACGAAGGGCTGCGACAGACGATCGGGCGGACCCAGGCTATCAACGTGCCCGACGCGAACGCCCGTGCCGGCATCATCAATGGCGTCACCGTCGGCGTGAACCCGGCGATTGCCCCCGTCTTGAACCTGTATCCGGCCCCGACGCGGCAGACGCCGGCGCAGGCGGCACAGGGCATCGGCCGGGTCGACCTGACGAACGACGTCCCCGCGCACGAGCACTACGGCATCGGACGCCTCGACTACACGATCACCCCTTCGACGAACATGTTCGTGCGGTACACCAACGACCGTGCGTCAGTGTTCGAGCCGAACTCGGGTTCTGCGATTCCGCTGTGGACCAGCGATGACGACTCCAACAATCACTACCTGACGGCTGAAGCCCGTCAGGCGCTGAGGCCGAATCTCGCCAACGGGTTCCGCTTCGGCGCGACGCGCACGGAAGAGAAGGCCACGCGGACCGATCTCGACAACGGCCTGCTCGTCTACTTCCCTGGACGTCAGAGTGGTACCGTGAACGCGGGTTCAGGGGTGGCGGTCATCGGCGGTAACCAGGTGCTGCCCTTCACGCAGCGTCAGTCGCGCGTCATCGGCGGCGACGACCTGGTCTGGACCGCCGGCGGGCATGCGCTGAGCCTCGGCATCGAGTATGAGCGTCAGTCGACCTTCGTGAACCTGCCGCTCTTCGGCGACGGTGCGTGGACGTTTCCGAGCCTGACTGCGTTTCTGCAGAATCAGCCATCGCTCTTCCTGGGCGCGCTGCCAAATGCGACCGACGCGGCACGCAATATCGACGAGTGGCGGCTCACCAGCTACGCGCAGGATCAGTGGCGCATCGCCAGCCGTCTCACCCTGAACCTCGGGCTCCGGTACGATCCGCGCGGGATCCCGACGCTCGACAAGGCCGCTCGTCGATCTCGCGCAGTCCACGGGCTTCACGCAGATCACCGAGGCGTTCTCGCGAAATCCGACCCTGCACGACTGGGAACCGCGCCTCGGTGTCGCCTTCGACCCGTTCGAGGACCACAAGACGGCGATTCGCGCCGGCTACGGCGTCTTCCACAGCCCGATTACCGCAAATCGCCTCGGCCCTGCCTACGCGCTGAATCCGCCATATGCGCTCGGTGTGCAGGTGCGGCTGCCCTTCCCGCCGGTGCCGGTCTTCCCGACGCCCAATCCGTCGGCTTCGCAGATCTCACAGCAGCAGGCACTCGACTACGACATGGCCAACTCCCCGCGCCTGCAGCAGTGGAACGTCAACGTCCAGCGGGAGATTCTTCCGGGCACCAGCGTGACGGCAGCCTACGTCGGCAGCCATGGCGATCGGCTGCAGCGCCAGCGCGACACGAATCCGGTCACACCGCGGACACTCGCCGACGGGACGGTCGTCTACGGCTCGCGCTCGGGCACCCAGACGGTTTCCAATGCGAGGGTGAACCCCCAGTTCGGTGCGCTCACGAGCGCCAACTCGTTCGCCGAGTCGGACTATCAGTCGTTGCAGCTCGCGCTGAACCGGCGCTTTGCGAACAACCTTCAGTCGCAGCTGTCGTATACGCTGTCGCGCTGCCGCGACACGGCATCCGGCAATTCCAATTTCGAAGGGGGCGACCCGGCGACCAATCCCTACGACGACCGTTACGACTACGGTCCATGTTTCGTGGATCGCACCCACAACCTGCGCGCCAGCGCCATCTACCAGCTGCCATTCACGGCAAACGCATTCGTGTCGGGATGGCAGCTGTCGGGCATCGTCAGTGCGCTCAGCGGCGGACCGTTCAACCCGGTCATCGGCTTCGACCAATCAGGCCTGCAGACCGGCACCCAGCGTCCGAACCTCGCGCCCGGCAAGTCGCTGGACGACGCGGTCACGGGGGGCAAGCTCGATACAACCTGCGGGTGCATCCTCAACTACTTCGATCCGACGTTCTTCACGCTTCCGGCTGCCGGTACGCTCGGTACCAGCGTCGGCCGCAATTCGTTGCGCGCGCCCGGACTGCTGAATGTCGACCTGGCGGTCAGCAAGAACGTGAACCTTGGAAAGGGTCCCTATCTCCAGCTTCGCGCCGAGGTCTTCAATCTGTTCAACCGTGTCAATTACTCGCCGCCGAGCGCGGGCATTTTCGTCGCTACGGCTGACGGCGGTGCTGCGTACAACGCGAACGCCGGACAGATCACCGCGGCCGGCGCGCCGCGGCAGGTTCAGCTCGGCGTCAAGCTCGTGTTCTAAGCACGCGGCTCCAAATGTCGCCCTCATCTTCGGAAGATATCCGCATGAAGCGCGCGCTCGGTGTCCTGCTGCTGGTCACGTCGGCTCTCGTCGCGGGTCGGTCCGGGACGTCGGCTCATCATTCGTTCGCCGCCACCTATCTCGAGGAGCAGTCGACGACGATCGAGGGTGAGCTGGTCCAGTTCCTGTTTCGCAACCCGCACTCGTTCGTGCACGTGAACGTGCACCAGAAGGACGGATCCGTGATCCGCTACGCGGTGGAATGGGGCGGCGCCGGGCAGCTGGGCGGTCAGGGGGTGACGAGAGAAACGCTGAAACCCGGGGACCACGTCGTGATCACGGGCGCCCCCGGTCGCAACCCCGCCGACCATCGGCTGCGGATGGTGTCGCTCTTCCGCCCCAAGACGTCGACGAGCCCGGAGCTCTCGTGGGGCCGCCGCCCGGGCGAGACCGTGGACTAGTGGTCTTCCTTACTGCCGGGACGAACCGTCAGTGGCGCGCGTAACTTCCGCCGCCTCCTTCGGTGACTGGCTCCCCTTCGCATCCGCGAGTGCCTTTTCCATGACGGGCCAGAGGTCGCCGTCGTTCTTCGCCGCGGGGGTCTGTGTCCACGCCTTTGTGACATTCACATCGGCACCCGCGTCCAGCAGAAGTCGGAACATCGTCAGGTCTTTCTTTGTGGCGGCGATGTAAAGAGGGGTCGCGCCGGACTGCTGGGCGTCCGGATCGGCGCCCCATTCGAGCAGGACTCGCACGGCGTCCACCTGGTCCTTGACGATGGCGTGCTGAAGCGCGGTCCGGCCACGGTGATCGAAGTCGGGAAACACGAACTTCAGGTCGACGGTCGTCGACGCATCCAAGTCGACGCCGCGCGCAGCCAGCTGACGGATCGTCGCGACGTCGCCGTGCCGGGCAGCCCAAATCAGATGCCCGTGCAGATCTTTCTGCAGGTCGTCTGCGGACGGCGAGCACGAGGAGCAGGCGGCCGCGAGCAGCAGGACAGGCATGAATCGCATGGATGTCATTCGTTTACCCTAACCGGGCGTGCATGCGGCCAGCGTATCACAAACTACTTTACGCTGTAAACCATGGCCACCGCTCTATTCGAGAGGACTCGCGGTATTCTCTCGGTAATTCACCGACCACATCGATCGCCCCGAGGTAAACGAGTCATGCGGTCGTTCGTCACTGCAGTGTGCTGTCTTCTCGCGACTTTTCTTGCGAGCGTCTTGTTTGCACAGTCTCAGGGATCGGTGGCGCAGCCGGGCGCCATCGTGATCGAGCCGCCGACAACCGAGGCCCTCGGTGTCGAGTGGCGCATCCAGGGCGACGACAATCGCAATGCCGCCGTCGCTGTGGCCTGGCGCCGGACCGGCGAAACCGCCTGGCATGACGGTCTGCCGCTGCTGCGATTGCAGGCGGAAGCCGTGCAGCAGGGCGCATCGTTTCATTACGTCGCACCGAACATGTTTGCGGGCAGCGTGTTCGGCCTCGAGCCGAACACGTCCTATGACATTCGGCTGCGGTTGACCGACGCGGACGGGCCGGCGGGGAGTCCGGGGGTGGAGCGAACCGTCACTGCCCGCACGAGACCCGTCCCGAAACCCGCCACCGGGGGCGCGGTCTATCACGTGTATCCCCGCGACTACACCGGCGCCAAGCTGGAGCCGAACTTCAACTCGCTGATGGGTGCGTACAACACCGGCGCGAACGGCGCCGACTTCGTCAATTCGTTTCAACCGCGAGTGAAGCCGGGCGACGTCATCCTGGTGCATGCCGGGACCTACCGTGAAGATCGGCGTCGCTACGCAGGACCCAATTCGACGTTGTTCGACGGCACCTTCTATCTCACCGCCGACGGGACGGCCGACAAGCCGATCGTCATCAAGAGCGCGGGGGACGGCGAAGTCGTCTTCGATGGCGGCGGGAACGCGGTGTTGTTCGATCTGACCGCGGCCGACTACCACTACGTCGAAGGGATCACGGTCCGCAACACCGATGTCGCGTTTCTGCTCGGGCGCAAACGCATCCTCGGCGCGGTCGGATTCACGCTGAAGAATTCCCGGGTCGAGAACGTCGGCCGCGGCGTGTTCACCGATTGGGGCGGCGCGCGTGACTTCTACATTGCCGACAACGTCTTCATCGGCCGCAACGATCCGACGCGCCTGATGGGCTGGATTGGACGGACCTGGCAAGAGCTACCTGGATTTCCTCAACCGCTGCTCTCCGAATACGGCGTGAAGATTTACGGCTCGGGCCACGTGATCGCCCACAACCGCGTCGAGAACTTTCACGATGGCATCGACCACGCCACCTACGGCGACCCCGACGGCTGGCCCGACAACCCGATCATGCCGGTCTCGACGGACATCATCGGCAACGATGTCCGTAACGTCGATGACAACTGCATCGAAGCCGACGGGAGCGCGCAGAACTTCCGCATCATCGAGAATCGCTGCTTCAACATGGCGCATCGCGCGCTCTCCACCCAGCCCACGCTCGGCGGCCCGACCTACTTCGTCCGCAACATCGTCTACAACGCTCCGGAGGGAGGTGCCCTCAAGATCACGGCGAATTCAGCCGGCGTCCTCGTCTACAACAACACCTTCCTCTCGGAAGTTCATCAGATGGGACCGGCGTCGAATCTCCACTTCCGGAACAATCTCGTTCTGGCGCAAGGCGCCTGGCCCGAGGTCTTCTCGATCGAGACGTTCACGCCGTGGTCGACGTCGGATTACAACGGATTCGGGCCGGCGGCGTCTCCAACGCCATCGGCGTTTGCCTGGGCAGCGCCCGCAGATGCTGCGGCCAATTACGATGCACGCGCAGCGCGTCCGGTTCAGTCGTTTGCCGATTTGAAAACGTACGCGGATCGCACCGGGCAGGATCGGCATAGCCGAACGATCGAGTGGTCGATCTTCCGCAAGGCCGGCCCGCCGGCGAAGGGCGAGCCCACGCGGCTCTATCGACCGGACGACTACGACTTCACGCTCGCTGTCGGATCCGGGGCAATCGATGCGGGCATGGTGCTACCGGGAGTCACGGATGGCTTTGCCGGCCGGGCTCCGGACCTCGGCGCCCTTGAATCGGGTCGGCCCGTTCCGCCGTATGGCCCGCGGCCGCTGTCGAATCAACCGTAGCGGGATACCCGCACCCGATCGCGACCGCGGTCCGAAAGACAAACGTCGGAGGGCTGGATTTGCCGCCTGAACGCCCCTGTCCCGCACGGTCAGCAACAAACAATGGTGCGAGGGGCGGTCCTGCCACACGCTGCGCGAGGGAGGCGTTCACGTGGCGCGCCAACCATGGAGGCCGCCGGCCCCCTGTCATCAAGTTGCGAGCACGCGCTGGGGATCAGCCAGCTCACGGAGCTGGCGTCCAGCGGCCCTCGAGCGGCGCGCGCAGCAACTTCCGGGGCCGGAATCGGAGGCGCGACACGTGAAGGCCTCCGTCACGCGTACGCACTGCTTACACCGATTCAAACGGCTCTAGGCTAGGGCGTTTCTGCCAGGAGCGCCCGGACGTGAATCTCTTCTTGCTGGAATCGCGCCGCAAGCGTCGCTTGATACTGGCGCCACCACTGGCGATCGAATTCGTCCGTGAGCACCTCGACCATCAACACCGAATCGCGTTCCATCGCGCCGTCGGGTGCGATCCACACGCCTTCTGCCGGGGCTCGGCTGTACGCGGTCACGCCGCCGAACTCTTCGACCAGCTCCTCGCGCGTCACCGCGAACGCATTGCGATCGTATCGTTGGTTGACCGGGAGCAGGACTTGGATCAGATACACGTTCAGGCTCACGGTTCGACGCCGGCGCTGGTCCGATGATCGAGAGCTGGATGCCTTACTCCGGCCGCCGGAACAATCCGCCGTACACGGCCTTGCCCAGGATGTGTCCCTGCATCGCCTTGAACACGTTGGCGCGCGTCTCGAAGGCGTCGGCGGTCGGCTGCACGTCGATCGTCGCATCGAGGGCATAGATTTCGAACATGTAGTGGTGCTTCGGGCCATTCGCGGGAGCACCCGGTCCGCGATACACCTGGCCGGTCGCACTGATCTGGAATGCGCCGTTCGGCAGCTTCGCGCCCTTCGGCGCCCCTTCAGCCAGGCTAGTGACACTTGCCGGCAGCGGCCACACCACCCAGTGCGCCTGATCGTCGCTCGTCTTGTTCCGCGCCACATCCAGATCGCGCATGTTCAGCACGAACGCCTGCGTGCCGGCGGGCACGTTGGTCCAGCTGATCGCCGGCGACGTCCCTTCGCCGGGGGCGGCACCGGGCGCGGCCTGACTGAATCGAACCGGAACGTCGGCCCCGTCGGCAAAGCCCGACACGGTGAGCGTGAACGCGGGGGCCGCCGGAGCACCGCCGCCGCGTCCCGCGGGAGCCTGCGCCCGAAGTGGCGCCTGCAATGGCAGGGTCGAGACCAGGATACCCAGCAGCAAACTCTGAATTCGCATCACAACTCCAGCAGGTGTCGAGGATACAGCGTTGGTTACTCGGTCGCGCCAAGCTTGCGAAGCAAGGCAATGGTCGTTGACGCCGGTGCGGCCGTGACCCGAGGCTGGTCGCCATCCTGATCCGTACCCGTCCCGGCTGCCGCGCGCGCGCCACCCCGTCCGCCACGACCACGCTGCGTCGCGACGGCCAGCGGCGTCTGGCCACGGGCATTCCTGGCGTTCACCTGCGCACCGTGATCGACCAGGTATTGGATGACCGTGTCGAATCCGTTCTGAGCGGCGGCATGCAGGGCGGTGTCACCGGCCTTGCTGGCCGCGTTCGCGTCAGGATCGATGTCGAGCGCCGCTCGGACCGTCTCGAGGATTCGGCTTTCCGGTTCCGGCTTGCCGAAGTTGGTGACAGTGATGCCGCGCCGGTCGGCGTTGCGGTTAATCCCCATCCCGACCGCGAGCATCAGCGCTGTCGTGCCGTTTGTCGTCGTGGCCTTGACGTCAGCGCCTCCCATGCCGAGAGCTCGCAGGATCTCCGGTTCGAGAAACCGCGCGGCGAGCAGGTAAGGCGGCAAGCCAACGAGCGTCTGCGGCAGATTGAAGTCGGTCGTCTCACGCCGAAGCGGTGTTCCCTTCGTCATCCGGATGTTGGGATCGGCACGGTGCGCCAGAAGCGCCTTGACGAGGGTGACATCGCTTTTCAGGATGGCCGCGTGGAGGGCGGTGTACCCGGTTCCAGACGCGTTCGGATCGGCTCCTTTGTCGAGAAGCGCGATGCCCACGGCGGTCCGGCCGCTGTGGGCTGCCAGGACGAGTGCACTCGTGCCGTCGGGCAGCGAGTCATTCGGGTTGGCGCCAGCGTCGACCAGAAGGCGCGCCGATTCAGCGTCGCCGGTTCGAGCGGTGAAGAGTAACGCCGTGCTGCCGCCGCGCTGCACGTCGTAATTGAGCTCTTCGCGGCCGGTCCGCTGGGTGTCCTCGTTGACGACTGTCTGCGAATACGTCCGGCTTCTGGCATTCACGTCGGCCTTGGCGTCGATCAGGAGCTTCACGACCGCCGGATGCCCCTGCGACGCGGCCCACATCAACGCCGTCTGATCGTGGGATTTCTCCTTGTCGTTGACTCTTGCTCCGCGGGCCAGGAGCGCCTTGACCGCGCCGGCGCTGCCGGACCGCGCGCACGTCATGAGCACGGTCTCGTTGTTGAGCGATGCGGCGTTGACGCTGGCTCCGGCCGCCAGCAGCCGCTCCACCATCGCGTCGCTTCGATTGATGCAGGCCAGGTGGACGGGCGTGAAGCCGAGATCGTTCGCAGCGTCGGCGCGCGCGCCGCTGCGAATGAGCGCGTCGGCGATTGGCAGCACGTCGACATGCGCGGCCCAATGAAGGGGCGTGCTCCCATCGCCCTGGGGCGCGTTGGGGTTGTTTCCCTGTTTCAGCAGCGCCTGCACCGCCGCGAGATCCTTCTTGCGGATCGCCGACACGAGTGGCGGGTCGCTCGCGGCCCACAGCGGCAGCGTCGCGACCAGCCAGGCCGTCGCGACCGAAAGCGCAAACCTACAGCGACAGGAGCTTGGCATCGATGCGGCCCGTGCTGTCGCCGATCTTCTCCCAGTGCACGCCGAACTGATCGAGCAACGTCAGGTGCAGGTTGGCCAGCGGCGTGCCCTTGAAGTTGATGTGCCGGCCGCCTTTGAGATGTCCGGCACCCCCGCCCGCAAGGATCATCGGAATATTCGTCGGCGCGTGACTGTTGCTGTCCGCGATGCCCGCGCCGTACATCATCGTCACGTGATCGAGGAGCGTCCCGTCGCCGTCCGGAGTCGCCTGCAGCTTGTCGAGCAGCCGGGCAAACATCTGCATGTGGTACCGATTGATCTTCGCCACCTTCTCGATCTTTTCCGGCTCGCCCTGGTGGTGAGAGATCGGGTGATGCGCGTCCGGCACGCCAATCTGCGGATACGTCATGCCGCTGTGCTCGCGTCCCAGCATTAGCGTGACGACGCGGGTCAGGTCGCACTGATACGCCAGGACCTGCAGGTCGAGCATCAACATCACATGGGCTTCCCAATCTGTCGGGATGCCTTCCGGATGCGTCACCACGGGGATCTCGTCGTCCCCGTGAGCCTCGGCCAGTTCGATGCGGCGTTCGACCGAGCGGACGGCGTCGAGGTACTCCGTGAGCTTCGTGCGGTCGGCCGCCGGCAGCCCGCCCTGCAGGCGCGCGATTTCGTCCGTGACCGAGTCGAGCACGCTGCGCTGCTGGCGCATGCGGGCGAGACGGGATTTCGCGTCGGTGCTCCCGCTGTCGCCGAACAGCCGCTCGAACACCACGCGTGGATTGTGCTGCCCGGGCAGCGGCGTATTCGCGCTCTTCCAGGAAATGATGTTCGTGTAGGCGCACGCGAAGCCGGTGTCGCACGCGCCTGCCGTCTGGCTCGACTCGATGGCCAGCTCGAGCGACGCCAGCTGCGTGTCCTTCCCGGCCTCGTTCGCCAGGATCTGATCCATTGAGATACCGGCGTCGAGCCAGGTTTCGCTGGTGGGCGGCGACACGTCGGTGAGGAACCGGGTGGTGGCCTTCGCATGCGGACCTCCGGGTCGCCCGGGCGTCGGCGTGCAGTCCAGACCGGTCAGCACCAGCACCTTCTCCCGCATCTTCTCGAGCGGCGACAGCGTGGGCGTCAGCTCGAATGCCGTGCCCTCCGTGCGCGGGAGGTAGTTCTGCATGATCATGCCGTTCGGCACGTACATCACGCCGAACCGCTGGACGGGATTCGCGGCGGTCTTCGCCATCGCCGAAAGTGCCGGCACCATGCTGTCGAGCATCGGCAACGCAATCGCCGCCCCCATGCCTCGCAGGACCGTGCGGCGTGAAATGGCTTTCTTCGCGATGAACATCTCGCTTCTCTCCGGCCGACCTGAAGGTCGGCCTCTACCGATTTCTGCTCTCGACCTTCGCGGACGAATCGTTCGCTCGATTGGGTACGACGCTCATGCTGAACGGCGTGCTTTCGACGACGCTGGTTATGATCGCCGACCAGCGGTAGTCGCTCTTCGCGGCTTCACGGGAAATCCCGCGCACAACGGGGTAATCGTACGGCTCGAGTCCCCGCCCGATCGCGTAGGCCAGGAGCTTCCCGCTCAGCGTTCGGACGAAATCTTCCTGGTGGCTCGCGATCATCCTGCGCAGCCCGGCGACGCCGTCGAAGGTCGTCCCATCGGGGAGGGCCGCCGTCGAGTCGATCGCCACGCCATCGCTGGTCGTCCGCCACTTGCCGGTCGCGTCGAAATTCTCGAGTGCGAAACCAAGCGGGTCCATCCGCCGGTGGCACGTGGCGCAGCCGGCGGCCTTGCGGTGGACTTCCATGCGCTCGCGCAACGAGCGGGGCGCGCCGTTGGCGCCCGCCTCCTGCAACGCAGGCACATCGGGTGGCGGCGCCGGCGGTGGTGCGCCGAGGAGGTTCGCCAGCACCCACCGGCCCCGCAGCACCACTGACGTGCGGTTCGGGTATGACGTAATCGTCAGGAGGCTGCCCTGGCCGAGCAGCCCGCCCCGGCGGCCATCGGTGAACGTCACCTTGCGGAAGTGGTCGCCGTAGATGTCAGGAATACCGTAGTGCGTCGCGAGGCGCTGGTTCACGAACGAGTAGTTCGCCGCGACAAGATTCATGACGCTCCGATCGTTCCGGAGCTCGTCGCCGATGAAGAGCTTGGTCTCCTTCTCCATCGACGCGCGCAGGTTCTCATCGAATTCACGATACAGATCGGTATCAGGGACCACGCCCGACAGCTTGCCGAGTTCGAGCCAGCGGCTGGCGAAGTTGTCCACGAGCGCGTCGGAACGGGAATCGCGAAGCATCCGTTCCACCTGCTGTTTGAGGACCGCGTGGTCCGTCAGCTGTCCGCGCTGGGCCAACGCCAGCAACTGTTCGTCGGGGATGGTCCCCCACAGGAAGAACGACAAGCGAGAGGCGAGGTCGTAGTCGCCGAGCCGGTACACGGTTCCCGGTGCCGCTCCGGCCGGCGGACGTTGAATGCGGAAAAGGAAGCTCGGCGAAGCGAGGATGCGCTCGAGGCCCCGCTGAATTCCTGCGTCGAACGTGCCGCCCTCCTTGCGTCCGCCGCGATAGAAGTCGATGACGGTCGCGAGATCGCCATCGCTGAGCGGCCGCCGATAGGCGCGAGCGGCCACCGCGGACAGAATCGTCCGCGCGCAGGATTCCTCGCTCCCCGCGTTCGTGGGACGACAGGTAAACACGCGGCGGCGCACGTCGGAATTGCCGGGCGTCGGCTTTCCATAGGGCCCGCCAATCATCACGACCTCGACGGCCGGGTTCCCGTGATACAGCTCGTTGGTGGCGCGCCCGAACCCGATGATCGGCGGCTGCCAGATCCCTTCGGGTTCCCACTGGCGGCGCACGAAAGACACACCGACTTCGTGAAGCCCGGCCTTGACCGGCACCCGCACCTCGAGCGCCGCATCCGCTCGCTGCAGGTACTCTTCGAACGACGGCTCTCCCTGCGTATTGCCGGCGTAGCTCTCAGGCGTCGTCCTGCCCTTGGCTTCGCCGCCGATCGCGAGACGCTGCACGCGCACGCCGTCGATTCGGAAATCGATCTCGTGCGGCTCGCCCAAGCCGACGATGTAGTCGTATTCCTGACGGCGCAGCAGCACTTTGAGGACGTAGTCGCCGTCGACGGGAAAGTAATGCGGAATGACGGCGCCGCCTCTCGATCCGAACGGGAGGTCATCGCTCATCTGCTCATCCTGGACGAGCAGCCTGGGGATCTTGAACGTCTCGAACCCCGGAGCGATGGTGACGTCGCCGACCACGAGGCGGCTGATCGTGCGCGCCGCTGCAAGGTAGTTCTCGAGCAGGGCCGGTGACATCGACAGCACGCTGGCGACGTTGTCGAAACCTTCCTGATCCGATTCGTCGACGGGGAGAAGGGCTTTCCCGTCAACCTCGAGGCCGAACAGGTCGCGAACCGCGGCGGCGTACTCGACGCGATTCAGCCGATGGACCGCCACGCGTCCGGGATTGGGTCGAGCGGCTGCAGCCGCATCGAGCGCGCTCTCGAGCTGACCGGCGACCCGCGCGTAGGTCGCGTGATCGGGCCGGTTGACGCCGGGCGGCGGCATCTCCTCGGTGCGGAGCTTGGTCGCGACCTTTTCCCAGATCGCCGCGTTGGCGCCGACGTTCGCCAGGTCGAGGCGTTCGAGCACGAGGCCGCCGGTCTTGAGTGCCGCGCTATGGCAAGAAGTGCAGTACTGCTTGATCGTGGCGTCGACGGCTGTCAATGACGCCGGGGGGGTCACCTGAGGCGCCTGCCGGGGTGATGGCGCGGCGCCAATCAGTGGATAGGCGCCGGCGAAAACCAGGACCCCCAGCAGGGTCAGAACGGTCGCAGGAAACGCGGACGTCCGTCCTCTGTTCATCGACCGTCAACCATACCACGCCTCAGGCGGTAAGTTGTTGAAAAGAACAGACATCAGCACGTTAGAAGTTCACCCGGGCGACAAACGTGAAGAACCGCATGTAGTTCTGCGTCACGGCCGTGACCTTGCCGAAGTTGGTGCTGGTCGGATTCGTGTTCGCGTTCTGCCAGTGCTGCCGGTTCAGGACGTTCTGGACGTCGATGCGGAGCTGGAAATTCCGACCCTGGGACAACCCGATGGTGCGCGTCAGGCTCATGTTCAGGAAGCTCAGCGCCTGGCCGCGGACCCCGTCCACGCGGAATGGGAACTGCCGCTTCTGGAATCCAGCCGGCGTCTTCGCCGGGTCCTTTTCGAAGCCCGCGTCGGTGTTGAACCACTGATCGCGAGTGGGGTTGTCGAGCGGAATGTTTTCGAGGTCGCCGTAGAAGAACAGGTTGGTCCAGTCGCCGAGGAGTGCGCCGGGCTGGTAGTCGTAGTTGCCGGCGATCTGCCACCCGCCGGCGAGCGCGCCCGGTACGCCGTCGGTCAGGTGCGCGCGACCCGGTCCGAACGGCAATTCATAGACGGCGCTCGTGGCGATCCGATAGGGACGCCCGTTGTTGTTCCCCTGCCAGATTGTCGGTTCGCGGTCGTATTCCTCGACGACGCGATTCTCGGTGACGCTGTTGGCGGCAAACGAGAACACGGCGCTCAATCCGTTACGGAACCGGCGGTTCAGCTGAACCTCGAGCTCGTGGACCTTCACCACGCCGACCGGCAGGTTGGCGTCGATCACCTGGTTCATCTGCGGAAACGCCCGGAGCAGCCGGTTGCGCTGAATGGTCTGCTGCGTGAAGAAGGTATTGCTGGCCAGACGGTTGTAGAGAACGGGATCGCTGGTCTGGAGGAACGCGAAGTTCTGAATACGAAACGGGTTGGCAACCTGCGCCGTCAGGAAGGTGTTTGCCGCCGTATTCCGCTCGTTGCTGCCGTTCCAGTACTCCTCCGGCAGGTAGTCGCCACGAATGTTGCGGCCGATCCGATCGCTGTATGACCCGCTGTAGGCGATCTCGATGCTGAGGCTGCTGGCCAGCTCGCGCTGGAGTGCCAGCCGCCACCGCTGCTGGCGCGCGTGCTCGCGACTGAGATTCTCAGGAGTGAAGCTGGTCCCGAGCACGCTGTCGATGCCGAGCGTCGATCCCACCGGCGTGTCGAAACGGGTGCCGTCCGCGCGGACGGGGAACGGATCGACACCCCCGCCGTTGAGGTTCACCTGGAAGGTGCGTCCGAGATCCGAGCTGTTGCCGGTGGTCGTGGTGACGCTGTAGCCCGACTGGTTCGGCAGATAGTCGCCCGCGTTCAGCGTGTCGTAATAGATCCCGTACCCTGCCTTCGCGACCATTCGGTCGCCGATCTTGTAGGCGGCCGAGACGCGGGGCATCCACATCGCCTGTCCCGCCCACGTCGAGCCGTCTGGCCCTGGATCGGTGGCGAACAGGGAGCCGCCACGGACCTGAATGCTGGCCGGCATGCCCGGCGTGTTCTGGAGGCCGCTGGCCAGATACGCGGCTTCCGCCGCCTGCGAGATGGAGGTCAGTGCGGTGTCGTCGAAGCCCACGAGCATCCGGTCGTCGTTCTCACGAATACCGTTTTCGTACTCGAACCGCAGGCCGGCGTTGACGGTGAGATTGTCACCGATGCGCCAGGTGTCCTCGCCGTAACCGCCGACGTAGTGGTTGTAGAACGACCCCGGGACCTGATCGTCGATGGTGATCGACGTCGGGACCCCGAGCATGAAGGCCGCAAGGCTCGGGCCGATGTCGTTGGCCGTGAGCTGCGCTTCATCGCTGGCCTGCCGGGTGTAGTCGCGTGTGAAGTTGAACGCTCCCGAGGTGTTGCCACCGGCCGGCCGGAACCGCATCGCGCGCCTGATGTCGACGCCGCTGCGCAGCGTGTGCGATCCGCGCACCTGGGAGGCGTTGAACTGCCCCTGCAGGTTCGTCGTCTCGTCGCCCTGCCGATTCCAGTCGCGTGACAGCTGCTGATAGCCGTTGATGTTGACGCGCGGCAGTTGACAGCCACCTCTCTGCTGGCAGAAGTCATCCATGTACGACGGCAGCCCGAAGTCGCTCGGCCTGTACTTCGCCAGCTCCTTCTGCTTGTCCAGCGAGTAATACCGGTTCGCCGAGAGCTGGGTGTCGAACACGGTGCGGCCGGTCGTGTGGGTCCAGTTCCCGGTGTACGACCAGGTGTAGCGGTCGCGGTCGCTGTCGTGGAGGCCGATGTACTTGGGGTCCGTCGCCTCGTACGTCCAGTCGTCGACATCCTCGTGATACCGGCTGCCGCTGCCGCGGAAGAACAGGCGATCGGCGCCTGAGATGTTGTAGTCGAAGCGCAGGCCGAACAGGTGGCTCACCGGCACGCTAGGTTGGGCGCCTTGGAAGTAGTTCTGACTCGGCTGCTGCGTCGGCGACAGGAAATTCTGGTTGGGCGCCGGCACCGCTCCCGCATACACGCCAAACAGCTTGTTCTTGTAGGAGCCATCCGGATTGAAGATCCGATCGCGTGGAATCACGTTGTTCGGAAAGGGCGTGCGGATGATTCGGTTCGGGTTCGCCGGATCCGGCCGCGCCGTGAGCGGGTCGTAGATGATGTACTGGTTTGGATTCGGCAGCAGCAGCAGGTCCGAGAAGTCGCCCTGCAGATGCTTCGCATTCGCCGGCACCGTACTCGTCCCGAGATTCCGCCCGGGAATGGAGTCGTTGACGTAGGAGTAATTGCCGAAGAAAAACATCTTCCCGCGGCCGTCGACGAGGTGAGGAATGTGCACCGGCCCGCTGAGGGTGACCGCCGAATTGTGAGAGCGGCCCGCTCTGAACGCATCGCGGGCAACGTCGTTGAACGTAGCCTTTTGCTGCGCGTTCATCGCGTTGAGCTGGTTCGTCCAGAACTGGTAGTTCAAGGTGCCGCGAACCGTGCTCCCGCCCGCCCGCGTCATCATCGAGATCTGGTTCCCGAGGCCGTGACCGGTCGCCGCGTCGAAGTTCGACGTCTCGATGCGCATTTCCTCGACCATGTCGGCGTTCGGTGAGGTGGCGAGCTGGCGATTGAGGCCGGCATTGGTCGCGCCGTCGATCGTGTAGGTGTTGCTGCCGACGCCGCCGATGGCCGTGCCGGCCGCCTCACTCGGACCGGTGACGAATCCCTGTGACATCGGCGGCTGATCCTCGTCAGGATTCACGCCCGGCGCGAAGCGCGCCAGGCTGATCGGCATGTTCGAGAACATCGGTAGGGCTTTGACCAGCTCGGAATCGAAGTTGGCGCCGGACGACACCGCCGTCGTGTCGAGGACCGGCGTCGTCGACTTCACGACGACCGTTTCGTTCACCTGGCCGACCTGGAGCGTGAACGACACGGTGGCCTGCTGCGCGACGGCGAGTTGAAGGCCCGTTTGCGTGGCCGTCTTGTATCCCGCCATCTCGACGGTGACGTCGTACGTGCCGGGTTGCAGCAGGGGTGCTTCGAAGTACCCCTGTCCATTGGTCACGAACTGAAGAGAGGTCGCGGTGTCGACGTTCGTGATCTTGACGTTCGCGCCAGGGACGACGCCGCTGGCGTCCTGAACCGTCCCGAGAATCTTGCCGCGGGTTTCCTGCGCCCCGAGGATGGCTCCGGCGATGACAACAAGGACGATGACGGCGGACAAGCGGATTCGCATCTCGGACTCCTCGGTAAGAGTGCCTAACGAGCGCCGCGTAAATGACTGGGCTCTGAATTCTGCGTGGGGTCACACCAATCGCGACCATGACGCAACACGGGTTGCGTATAGTGCACCGCCGGGCGGGCGGATAGTAGCAACGGGCTACGGCGAGGTCAAACAGCGGACCGCCTGCGGCGCAACAGGGGCGGATGATACGCCCTGTCGCGCCGAGCAGGCTGGTCTTAGAAGTCCACGCGGAACGTGACGCCGAACTCGCGCGGCGGATTGGTCCCTGTTCCCCCGGCCGGGACCGTGTAGCGGCCAACGTTCGTGCTCGTCTGGAGCAGGCTGTCGACCCCCGGAACGCTCGGATCGTCCTGGAACGTCAGCCCCGTGTTCAGCGTGGTGAACTGTGGCGTGTTGAAGATGTTGTACAGCTGCAGTTGCACCCGAGCCTGCGTCTCCTTCCCGAATGCCCCGATCGGAAAGCGACGCTGGAGCGTCAGGTCAAAGTTCCAGAAGCCCGGGTTGCGCAGGATTCCCAGCGGAACGTTGCCGAAGTTTCCGACCGTGGCGCTGAGCGGCGTGGCCATCGCGAACGCACGCGGGTTGAAGTGGAGCTGATCCTCTTCGGGAAGGTTTGGATCACGCGTGACTTCGAAGACTGGCTCGCCGGTGTAGACGCAGGCGGCCGTCGCATTCGGCGTCAGCGTCGGGTTCGTATTTGCAATTCCCGCCGCAGTGCTGGTGCAGCTTGGTTGCGTCGCCGACCCGCTCAGATATTTCGTGACGCCGGAGACCATCCAGTCGCCCAGGATCGCCTTCAGCACAGAGGGTGTCGGGCTGGGGATGATGTAGCTGTAGTTGATCACCAGGTTGTGGGTGCGGTCGTTTGCCGTCGGCCCCCAGAGACGCAGCTTGTTCAACTCGCCGCTGGGATCCGCGTCGAGGTAATCCGGGTTGTACCCGGTCCAGCCCACGCCCTTGGCCAACGTATAGGCGAGCCCCATCTGCAGCCCGTTGCGCATGCGACGCTGTACGTTCAGCTGCATCGCGTTGTACCGGAGCGTGTTGTTGTTGACCGTGTAGCCGTCCTTGGCGTCCTGCCAGCGCATGATGCTTCCCATACCCGGGTAGTTGGTCCGCAGCAAGTTGATGTCCATCCCGTTGCCGTTGAACATCCGGCTGGGATCCCCCAGCAGATAGACGTTATTCACCGGGCGGTTGATGTCCACGGTCCGGCCGCCGGTGTACGTCCAGGATCCGACGTAAGCGATTTCCGCGGTCGTACTGAAGCCGACCTCACGCTGGTAGGCGACGTTCAGGTTGTAGGACTTCTCGAGCGAGCGTGTCTCGCCGCCGGCCTCCTGGGAGTTGATCGGCGTCTCGACGAACGATTTCCCCGAGGTGGCGAAGTTCTCGATGTCCGCAAACGTTGCCCACCGCACCACGCGGTTGAACGCGGCCGGCGCGGTGCCGACGAACCCTTCCCACGCGCCGCGCGTGGGGATCGCGTAAAACGTGCCGGTAGACGCACGGAGCGCCTGCTTGCCGTTTCCGTTGATGTCCCATGCGACGCCGACTCGCGGCGCCCCAACGAACGGCGTGAACTTGAAATACTCGCCCGGTCGCATGCCAGGGTAACCGTCGGCAACCATGCCGTTGATCTGCGAGCCCGTGCCCGGGACGAGGTTGCCGATGAACGCACTGGGCAGCAGCACGCTTGGATTCGCGGGATCGTATGCGCGCTGGCTGTTGGCCGGGCAGGTCTGGTTCCCGGGGACGCCCGTCAGGCAGGTCGGCCGGTAGAGCCGCGGCGCCTGGCCCGTCGACCAGTTGGGCTCGTAGAAGCCAGCGGTCGATTGCCGCGTGTCGTAGTACGAGCCCGTGTGCGTGAGCCGCACGCCATAGTCGAGCGTCAACCCGGGCCGCGCGCGCCAGCTGTCCTGAAGGTAGCCCTCCGTCTGCCAGTGCCGCCGGTCACGGTCCACGCGGTTCGTCAGTTCGGTGTAGGTGGTGAACACGCCGAGAAGCGCGTTCGCGTAGCCGTTGCCGGTGCTGAGCGGGTTCTCGGCGGCGTGCCCGAAGTTGTAGGTGCCCGCATAGTCCGGGCTGAGCGGCTCGGTCTTCGATGCCCACTCGGCCAGGAAGCCGAACTTGAAGTTGTGGCGCCCGGCAGTCCAGGAGAGATCGTCCGTCATCGTCCACCGATCGTTGCGGTTCGCCGCTGGCAAAATGCGAGCGGCCGACCGCGCCGGGTTATAGCTGACGAGGTTCGCCCGTGACTGGCCATTGGCGCCGTACGTCATCTGTGGGAGGTACGGGTACTCATCGGACTGGGAGTAGCCGAGGCCCTGGGGATCGCGGTAATCGCCGAATGGTTCGAGCCGCGGCGGTTCGATGCCCGCTGCCGACCGGTAGTACTGCCGGTAGTCTTCCGCGTACTTGCCATCGTCGGAATACCAGGCGTAGCTGTTGTGCGCGAACCCGACGGTAACTTCGTTCACCAGGTGCGACCCGAGTACCTGAGTCGAGCTGCCGGTGGAAATGTAGCCGGGAACGGCGTTGTTGGCCCAGCCGATGCCGGGCGCGAAGATGTTGTTGCTGATGTTGTCCTCGCGATCCTTGATGAACCGGTAGCTGCCCCGCACGCTGGCGTTCGGCACCACATCCAGGCGCAGGGTGTTGTTGGTTCGCGAGTGATACGGATAGGTGTCGACGCCGTAGTTGAACGCGTTGTACTGGTTGTTCGACGGATCGAAGTATCCGTTCGGCATGGGCAGCAGATTGAGCATCTTCTGCCCGAGCGGATGGATGTAGCCGTTGACGCAACCGGGAATGCCCGCACAGCTGAGTGGAATCTTGTTGCCGGGGAACGGCTGGCCGGTGTCCGGGTTGATGATCGAGACGAGCGTGCCCTGGCCGGGACCGTTCGCATTGCCAAAGAAGGTTTGCGAGAAGTCCCCCTGCCGTTCGAGCGCGGTTGGATAGTTGGTGCGCGAGAACGTCGCCGGGCGGAGGTCGTCGGTGAACTCCTGCGACACAAAAAAGAATGCCTGGCCCCGGTCGACCAGCTTCGGAATGATTACCGGGCCGCCGACGCTGTAGCCCGGAATGTTCACCCGGTAATCCGACTTCGCCTGATTGTTCTTGATCCGGAAGTAGTCGTTGGCGCGCCATTCCTTGCGGCGGGCGTTGTACCAGCCGGACCCCCTGAGCTGATTCCCGCCCGATTTGGTCGTCATGACGATCATCCCGCCGCTGCTCCGGCCGTTCTCGGCGGTGTAACCGTTGGAGATGACCTGTACTTCGCCAACCGCGTCGATGTTGGGGTTCACCTGCGCCTGGGTCCCGAGCTCGTCGATGACGTTCACGCCGTCGATGACCACGACCTTCGACGTGTTCGGCGAGCCGTTGATGGTGATGGTCTCCATCGACGTCCACGTCGTGAAGCTGCGGTTCATGTTGGTGTCCTGAACGCCAGGCACGACCGCCAGCAGGCCCCACACGTCACGGCCCTTCATCTGAATATTCGTCAGCTGCTCCGCGGTGACCGTTCCGGTCCGCGAACTCGTCGCCGTCTGCACGGTGGCCGTGTTCGCAGTGACCGTCACCTTCTCTTCAAGCTGGCCGAGCTTCAGCTGCAGGTTCTCGAGACTGCGGACTTCCGCCGGTGCCAGCGGGACCGCCGTCACCTTGAGCGGCGCAAAACCGCTCAGCGTCACATCGACCGTATAGCGGCCGGTCGGCAACCCGGGAACGCGGAACGCCCCATCCATGTCTGACGTCGTCGTGCGCACCGCGCCGGTCGCTTCTTCGGTGGCGGTAACCAGTGCCCCCGGAATGGCGGCGGCCTGCGTGTCGACGATCCTCCCGGTCAAGGTGCCGGTGCCAGCCTGCGCGAGCGCCTCGCGCGGAGCGACAAGACTGACTATGAGCAGCACCAGTGCGACTGCCTGTCTACGCCAACAACCCGTCACCATGACGGCTCCTCTCGTTGAGTGCGGCGTGTGTGTCTATTACGCAACATTCATTGCGTATCACGCACGCGAGGCGGCGGATGGTAGCAATCGAGCTGTACCGAGTCAAGGAATGGAGCGCGCGGTTGCACGCCCGCTGCCGGTGCCGATTTCTCTGTCGAGGAGGAAGCGTCTACCCGCAGCGACGGGTGGTGACGTGGGAGAGGCGGAGCCGCGGCTGGGGAAAGCAGGCGGCAGGGTCGTCATACGACCCCGCCGCCGGGGCGGCCGTTAGTGGCCTTTGGTGTGTTTGGCGAAGAACGCGAAGATATCGGGGGCGCCGGAGGTGAGCACGCTTCCGTGATCGCCGCCCGGAACCTCGACGTACTGATACGTCATCTTGAGTTCCTTCATCTTGTCGATCCACAGGCGGGTGCCGGCGACGGGAACGAGGGTGTCCATGTCGCCCTGCACGATGATCATCGGCGTCTTCTTGGCCGGTTCGAGGCTGAAGGTGTCGGGCGTAAGACCCGCGGGCGCCGTCGCCGGAGCTTCGGCCCCGATGGCCGCCCAGATCGACGCGTGTTTCACACCGAGATAGATCGTGCCGGCGCCGCCCATCGAATGACCCATCAAGTAGGTCCGGTTGTCATCGATCTTGAATTCCTTCTTGATCATCGACAGAACGGTCATCACGTCTTTTTCGCTGGCTTCATGCAGCTTGACCGGATCCGTCAGCGCCGTTCCTCCTGCGGTTGGTAGCGCGCCGAATCCCGGGCCTCGCCGTGCGCCTGGCGCCTGGGGTGCGGCCCCGGGAGGCGCTCCCGCTGGAGGTGCTCCGGCCGGAGGCGCTCCGGTCGCAGCACCCGGCGCGCCCGGTCTGCCGCCGCGGCCGCCGGTTCCATACCGTGCCGGCGCACCATACCAGCCGCCGGAGTTGTAGCCCATCGGGCCGACCATGATGTAGCCGCCCTCTTCCGCCAGTTGCAGCGCGTTCGCCCGCATCATCGTGTTCTGATCGCCGCCCAGTCCGTGCAGCGCGACGATCAGCGGAGCCTTCTTGTCCTTGTTGACCTTCGATGACACGAACACCGCGTAGGGAAGCTGTTCGCCTGTGTCTTCGAAGGTGTACGTGCGCTGCTGCACGCGCGGATCGATCGCGCCGCGTCCGCCCCGGCCCGGGGCCGCCGGCGCGGGAGCGCCGGGCACCGGTTGTTGAGCAGGCTGTTGCGCGTATTGAACTGGCGCCGACGCCAGCAGGAATCCAGCGGCCAGGGCAATGGCGCCGGCCTTCTTGGTGAAAAGCGATGTCATCAGTCCTCCGGCAGTTCTCGAGACTTGCGGCAAATCCTAGCCGTCGAATGGATGAGATGCAACGTCATGGCACGAACGGGCTGCTGCGATCGACCTCGCCGAGAGAACCAACCATCAGGTCGAACGCCTGATTGCCATCCTGGCAGACGAATTCAAAGCTCTCGGAGCCGGGCGTGAACCGGATGTCCCAGTTGGTCTTCCACGTCGCCGTGTAGGCGCCGGGATCGTCGATGGTCATCTCGTACTTGATGGTGTTGAAATCGGTGCGCGTAAACCGCTCGATGGTGTGCAGCTTCTCGGAATGCGGCATCCCTTCGAGATTCGAGACCCACATGCGCTCGTTGTAGCCGACGGTGTCCACCACCAGCGTGTCGCCCTCGAAGTGGCCGATGCTGTGGCCGTAGTAGCTCGGATACAGCTCTTTGGGATGCTCACGACCGTCCATGTAGATCGTGCGGAAGCTGTGCGAGCCACCGGTCTGGAAGATGATGAACTGTTTCAACTCAGGGAAATTGACGAACTGCGTGCCGTAGGCCGTCGCCACCTGGCGGAACCCGCCGGAGGGCTTGCACCGCGTGTAGGGTTCGAGCTGGTTCTCCTGGCGATAGTCGTAGATCGCCCGGGTCCACGGCTGGAACGGGATCTCGCTCAACGTCGGTTTGACGGGGTCGTTCGGATTGGCCGGTCCATCGGGACGCGCGAACGTGCCGCCGGCGACATTCCACAAACCGGTTTCGCCGACAGGCGGGCCCCAATTCACTGTGCCATCGGGCCAGCGCGGTGTCGGCTTCGCCGGCGCCGCGTTGCCGCCGCGGCCGCCGCCTCCGCGTCCCTGACCCTGCCCGGCTCCGCCGCCTCGATTCCCCTGACCACCTTGGGCAGCGCGGCCTCCGCCCTGGCCCTGAGGTGCGGCACCAGCTTCCTGCGCGAACGACTGGTCCGCGAGCATCGGCATCAGGATGAGAGCAGCGGCAACAGCGATGAATGACGTCAGACGATTTCGCACGGTCCCTCCACGTACTTCGAACTTCGACCTTCGCACTTCGAACTTCATGGCCATCACTGACGGACGATCTTGAAGTCGCTCTTCGTCGTGTTGCCGCCCGACGTCTGGGTCCACGTGCCCGTGATCGAGCGATTGGGCAGCGCGGTGTTGTTCATGGTGCCGTCCGCCACGATCGAGACCGGGTTTCCCCGCGCATCTCTGGCGTCCATCTCGAGATGGACTTTGAAGATCGGCAGGATGGCCGGCGTCGCATTACCCCGCCCGCCCCGACCGCCACCAGTGGCTGGCGTCCCGGGGGTGATATCGAGCCGTGCGACCTTCAGCGGAACCGCATTCGCGCCTGGTTGGTACACACCGCTCATCGTCTTGCCGTCGTGATCGATCGTGATCACGATACGGCTCTGGGCGGTCAGCGCCGGGCCCCAGTACCCCACCCATGTGCCCTTGGCCGGATGTCCTTCCTGGGCCAGCACCGCGGTCGCGGCCAGCAGCATGGACATCCCGCAGATCAGACGAAACGCTCTCGCAAACATTGGATGCTCTCCGTACCGATTACGGCCGATTGTCCTGACAGTAGTAGGTCGGCAGATCCTCGGCGACCCACTGCAGGTTCCACGTGGCGTTCCATGACCGCGTATAGGCGCCCGGATCGTCGATGGTGACCTCGTACTTCAGGGTGTTGTAATCGCTGCGGGTGAAGCGTTCGACCAGGTGCAGGTGGTCGGTGTGCGGCAATCCGCTGTTGGAAAACCAGAAGTTGTCGATGAACGTCTTGGAATCGACGACGAAGGTATCGCCCTCCCACTTGCCCCTGGCATTGCCGTAGTAGAGCGGGTTGTCGTCGTTGCCGCCGATCTCGCCCACCTGCGGGCGTCCATCGTTGTAGATGAAATGCCAGATGTGGTTGCCGCCACCCTCGACCACGAAAATGCGATTGAAGGCCTTGTCCTCGAGAAACTGCACGCCGTACGGCTGCTGGAACTGGCGGACCGCACCCGGCGGCATGCAGAACTTGAACATCGGGTCGTCCTTCAGGAAATTGCGCTGCCGCGATTCGAACAGCGCCTTCGCCCACGGCTGCATCGGCGCAACCTTGCCCGCGTCCGCGATGTTCTTGAGCAGTCCGTGCTCATTCGTCTCGACCCTGACGCCCGCTTCCATCAGCGTCGTCGCGCTGGGCCGCGCCCAGTACCCCTTCTCGCCCGGCTCCGGACCCAGGCGTGGTTTCCCGTCCGGCCCGCGCGGCGTCGGGCGGGAGGGGAGATTCGCCACCGGGCGCAGGAACGCCTTCGCGGCCTCGGACACGTCCAGCACCCGCTTCCTGCTGGCGGTCAGCACCACCGAGTCGCCCCAGATCTGGGGACTTCCATCCCGCGCGAGCATGCCCTGGACGGTCACCGCGTCGCCCGGCTTCAGCGTGTTGAGGTTCCAACCGCTCCTCTCGAGGTCGAGGGTGCTTTCCAGCTCGACGGCCCAGTTCGTGACCGTGTTGCCCTCGACCACGTCCATGAGGATGTGGACGTGGGGGTTGGCCCAATCGAGCCGGGTCACGACCCCGTTCAGCGTCCTCGTTTTCGCGGGATCGAATTTCCCGGAAATATTGTGGTGGGCAACGACGGGTACGACCGCCAGCAGCAACCACAGGCCGCCGGCCAACCACCGAAAAACAGTGCGCGACATTCCTGCTGTCCTCCTCGTCGGCGTCTGGTTATGAATCCGTCAGAGTATATCCGCCGATTGGAGGATTCGACGCTGCGTCATGACGCGAGCAGGCCTGTGCACGCCAGCACCTGCAGCTGGCGCGTGATGGCCTCGACGGCCTCGTGTGTCTGCGCACCCGGCCACATGGTCAGGAGAAAGCACATGCCGAAGATCGCGGTCCGCACAATGTCGGCGTCGAGCCGCTTGAACGACCCTTCGGCGGCGCCGCGCGAGTAGAACCCCTCGAGCGTCGCGATAATCTGGTCCTCGAGCCGGCTCACGTCCTGCTGATGCGCCACCGTGAGATGCGCGCGCTCCTTGAACCACACCAGCATGACCGCGCGGCGGTCGATCATCAGCGACACGTAGAACGCCATCAGCGCCCGCAGCTGATCGGGAGCCGAATCGTTGCTGCCGACGATCGCTTCGATGCGCGCGAGGCTGAATCGCAGGGTTTCGACGAAGACTTCGTGCAGCAGGTCTTCCTTGCTGTCGACGTGGTGGTAGAAGTTGGCCTTGCTGAACTCCAGGGCGTCAGCAATGTGCTGCACCGACATCGCGGCGAAGCCCTTTTCCTCCATCAGGCGGATCGCATGCTCCACGATTTCACGCCGCCGCGATTCCGCCGGCGGCGAACCGCCCCGTCGACCCCTGACGCGCGGCAACGGCGCTTTTTTGCGTGAGCCCGGCGTGGACTTCCGGCGCGACGGCATGCGCCCATCGTTACACAGCGCCGGCAGGACCCACGCGGATTGACGCTGACCGACCGGTCGGTTAGCATCTCCGCCGCCACCTGGCCCAGGTCCTGACATCACGCGCGGAAGGCCCGCACTGGAGTTCCTCATGACGTGGAGACGTGCCTCCGGATGGTTCGGCGTTGTCCTGCTCGTGCTCGTCGCGCTCTCCCGACCCCGCGCGCAAACGGCGACGAGTGGCACCGTCACCTTCCACAAGGACGTCGAGCCGATCCTCCAGAAGAATTGCCAGAACTGTCATCGCCCCGGGCAGATCGCCCCGATGTCGTTGCTCTCCTACCAGGAGGCGCGGCCGTGGGCGCGGGCGATCAAGAACGCGGTGGTCACCAAGGCGATGCCGCCATGGTTTGCCGATCCCGCATATGGGCACTTCATGAACGAGCGGCGACTGGCCGCTGCCGACATCGAGACGATCAGCAAGTGGGCCGATGCGGGCGCGCCCGAAGGCAACCTGAAAGATGCGCCGCCGGCCATGAAGTGGCCAGCGGACGGCTGGCAAATCACTCCCGACTACATCGTCGATGGGCCCGATTACGACGTCCCCGCGAAGGGCGTCGTCGAGTGGACCTGGTACGTGGTGCCGACCGGCCTGACCAAGGACACGTGGGTGACGTCGATTGAAGTGCTCCCCAGCCAGAAGGCCGTCACTCACCATGTCTGCCTCTCGTACGTGCAGCACGATCCGCAGATCGAATACTTCAAGGCGATGCTTCCCCGTGACATCAAGCGAGACGAGAACGGCAATGAAATCCGGGGACAGGGTGGTCAGCGCGGAGGTCCGCCGCCGGCGGTGGGCGGCGCTCCAGCGGGCCAGGGACGCGGTGCGGGCGCGCCAGGTGGCGCGGCATTTCCCGGGATTCTCGGCCTGCTGTTCGGAAAAAGTGCGGGGACCGCACTGATCGAGGAATGCTACGAGCCGGGCCGGCCGCCGGCCGACTTCCGTCCCTATGGCGCGGCGAAACTGCTTCCCGCCGGGACCGACATCGCGGTCAACGTGCACTACACGCCGAACGGCACGCCGGTCAGGGACCACGTTCGCATCGGCTTCACGCTCGCCAGAGAAACGCCGAAGCGGCGTTACATCGCGATGAGCACGTCATCGCCGTCGGACCCGAGGCAGTTTGCCATTCCACCGAACACTGCCAACTGGCAGGCACCACCGGCCGTGGTGAACTTCGACCACGACGCCGAACTGGTCGGCCTGATGCCGCACATGCACGTCCGAGGAAAGGCTGCCCGTTTCGAGATGACGTACCCCGACGGCCGGACCGAAACGATCCTCAACGTCCCGCGCTACGACTTCAACTGGCAGCTCTGGTACGACACCCCCGCCATCAAGGTGCCCAAGGGATCGAAGATGGTGGTGACTGCGTGGTACGACAATTCGGCGGCCAACAAGTTCAATCCGAATCCGAACGCGACCGTCTATTACGGTGATCAGACCTGGGAAGAGATGCACTTCCCGTCCTACGGCCTGGTGCTGGACGATCCGGGCATCGACGTGCGACGGGTTGTTCACTAGCGCAGACGCGCCGTACGCGGGCCGGGTGCGTCAGCAGCCGACCTTGGCGTCATGGCGGCTTGGCGTGATGCCCTCGGTCGTGACTCGGCGTGAGATCAATCGACGCGCCGCACCTCGTCTATCAGTCCGAGCAGGCCTTTCACGATCGCCGACTCGGCGCATCCGGGCTTCAGGCGGGACGAGAGCACTTCGAAGGTGTACTTGCCGTAGGACTCGTCATCCGGGATGTAACCCGATCGCGCGGATCCGTTCGTCAGCGTCGTCATCATCGTCGCCTTGAATGGTGACTTGCGCTTCAGCCGCTGTGCAACCGGGTTGAAGACTTCCGCGTTGACGGCGCCGATCATCACGTCGCCAATCCGCAGCAGCCCGAGGCGGATGTCGACCGGGCCGGCATCCTTGTACGTGCCCTCGAACCCCGCTCGGCCGTCGTTGGTTCGTTCCCGGCCGGGGCAGGTGACGGTCCTGGCGCCGGCGCCAATGGCCGCCGATGAATTCAGCCGGTCGGTGCTGCGCATCACGTAAAGCACCTCCTCGCCGAGGAACTGCCCCATCGAACTCACCATCTGCCGCTGTTGATTCATCAGTCGCGCGACAGCGGGCTCCTTGCGATTGAGGCCTTCGCCACCCGGGGGCATCGCGTTGCTGATATCGACACCGCGGGCGGCGTACTCCCTGGTGCGGATGTCGCGAAGGTCGTAGGTCTGCTGGTAATAGAGCGGGTTCTGATCGCCGGCTGCCCCGTTCGACCAGACAGCCACGATCTTGTCATCGAAGGAATCCTCGATGTAGCGCGAGGTTGCGCCGGGAATGTCGCCGCTGACCTGATCGAGCTGGCCCGTGATCACGCCGTGCACCGCGTAGTTGTAGTAGACGGCGAGCGGTTCGCCGCCCGTCGTTTCGAATGTCACGACCGCCACGGTCTTGTCAGACGGTCCCTCGCGGTTCGGACCCTCCCACCAGCGGCCGGTCTTCGGGTCGATGATTTGCCGGTTCACGTTGATGTACGACTCGCCGGTCCCGTAGCCGATGCGCCCGGGTGCCAGCCGCTGCTTCGCGAGCCGGACCGCTTCGACGATCTTCTGCGCATAGTCGGGACTCCGCGGGCCCGGGCTGTGCGTGTGGGTCGCGGTGAGCAGCACGTGCGTCGCCGGAATGCCGAGGTCACGCCCGATCTGTTGCGTGACCGTCTGCCACAACGGGTCCGGAATCGCGATCGCATCCACCGTGACCAATGCGGCGGTCGCCGCGCCGTTGTCGAGCACGATGGCGCGCGCGTAGAGATGGTCAAGGATGCCGTAGCCGTTCTTCGGCAGCTCGCTCTCAGATGGCGTTACATCTACTTTCGCCGCGCCGATTCGCAGCGGTGCGCTCGCGCCCGGCGTCTGTGCCAGGACGAGGCGCGCCGGCTGCAGGGCGAGAACCATGAGCACCAGGGCGAGCGAGTGTTTCATGCGGCGGATGTGTACTTGCCCCACGAGGGCATGTCAACAGCTAGTGGCTGGTAGATGGCTACGGGCTACGGGCTGCGGGCTGCGGGCTACGGGCTGCGGGCTGCGGGCTACCAGCTACCATTAGCAGCGTTGAAGAACCAGGCTCACCTGATCGCGTATGTCGACCGGCTGCCGGGCGGCACGTTCCGCGATCTCCGCCAGTTGCTCGCCGGGCCGCTGAAGGGAGTCGTCAGCGGCGTTCACGTCCTGCCGTTCTTCCACCCAATCGACGGCGCGGACGCGGGCTTCGATCCGATCGATCACACCAGCATCGATCACCGTCTCGGGACGTGGGATGACGTCGCGGCACTCGCCGCGGAGACCGACGTCATGGCCGACCTGATCGTCAACCACGTGTCGCGCCGTTCCCCGCGGTTCCTCGATTTCGATGCGCGGGGTCAGGACTCTCCCTACGCGGGAATGTTCCTGACCTGGTCGAGCGTGTTCGGTGAGAACGCCCGCGAATCGGATCTGCTGGCGCTCCACACGATCCGGCCGGAACTGCCGTTCACGGTGCATGACAGCGCCCACGGCGCGCGGCTCCTGCTCTGGACCACGTTCACGCGGGATCAGATCGACATCGACGTCACGCATCCGGAGGGACGTCGATACCTGGCCGACATCCTCGCGCGGTTCAAAAACGCCGGCGTCACCAGCATCAGGCTTGACGCGGTGGGGTTCGCCATCAAGAAAGCCGGCACGAGCTGCTTCATGATCCCGGAGACGTTTGCGTTCGTCGACGAACTGGTCGCGCATGCGCATTCGCTCGGCATCGAGGTGCTCGTCGAAGTGCACGGTCACCCGGACGATCAAGTCGAGATTGCGCGGCACGTCGACTGGGTGTACGACTTCGCGCTGCCGCCGCTGGTCCTGCACACCCTCTACACGAGAAATGCGGACGCCCTGGCGCGGTGGCTGATGATTCGTCCGACCAACGCGATCACTGTGCTCGACACCCACGACGGGATCGGCGTCCAGGACGTCGATCGGGATCGGCGACGGCCTGACGCGGAGCCGCTGTTGCCGCGATCCGCGGTCGAGAAGTTGATCGATACCATCCACGAGCGCAGCCGGGGCGAGAGCCTCCAGGCCAGCGGCACCGCCGCGGCCAACGTCGATACCTCGCAGATCAACTGCACCTTTTACGACGCGCTCGGGCGCCGCGATGACGAGTATCTGACCGCCAGGGCAATTCAGTGCTTCGTGCCCGGCGTCCCGCAGATCTATTACGTCGGCCTGCTGGCGGGCACGAACGACGTCGACCTGCTCCGGCGGACGCAGATCGGCCGCGACATCAACCGCCGCCACTACTCGGCGGCTGATCTGCAGCAGGCCCTCGCCCGCCCCGTAGTTCGGTCGCTGTTCGATCTGCTGCGCCTTCGGAACACTCACCCGGCGTTCGGCGGTACCTTTGCGATGTCTGCAGCAACTCCCGACCACCTCGGCCTGAGCTGGTCGCGCGGCGCGGATGTCCTCCGTCTCGACGTCGATTTGACGGCGATGACCGCGGCGATCACCGGTTCCGGGGTCGGAGGATCCGAGGCACTTTGGCGCACGCCATTGGAGGCCCACACATGACGGTTGACGAGCCGCACCGCCAGAACCTGGCGATCGTCAAGACGCTCACCTATCTGATGTTCGCGATGTTCGCGATGACCACCGACTCGGTGGGGGTGATCATCCCGGAGGTCATTCGCACGCTGCGCCTGTCGCTGACCGCGGCGGGCACCTTTCAATACGCCACGATGACCGGCATTGCGATCGCCGGTCTGCTGCTCGGCTCGCTCGCCGATCGGCTGGGACGGCGACGCACGATCGTGGCCGGCCTCAGCCTCTTCGGCACCGCCTGCTTGCTGTTGTCCGCCGGGAACACGCTGGGGTTCTTCGCCGCGATGCTCGCGCTCTCCGGCCTGGCGATCGGTATTTTCAAGACAGGCGCACTGGCGCTGATCGGTGATATTTCGACGTCGACTGGCGAACACACGTCGATTATGAACACCGCCGAAGGCTTCTTCGGCGCCGGAGCCATCATCGGTCCGGCGCTGGTGACGCGTCTGCTCTCAGCGGGCCTCTCGTGGAAGTGGCTCTACGTGATCGCGGGCACGATGTGCGCGGCGCTGGTGGTCCTGGCATTGATCGTCCGCTACCCCGCCACACCGCGTCTGGCAATCCGCAGCAGTACCGGAGGGACCGCCGCCGCCTTGCGGAACCCGTATGTGCTGGCCTTCTCGGGTGGCGCCTTTCTCTACGTCGCGGTCGAGGCCGCGATCTACGTGTGGATGCCGACGCTGCTCGCACGGTACACCGGGAGCGGGGCGGCCCTCGCCGCCTACAGCCTCTCGATCTTCTTCCTGCTGCGCGCGGCGGGGCGGTTCGTGGGCGCATGGGTACTGCAGCACGCGCCGTGGCAGCTCGTCCTCATGGTGTTCAGCGGCTGCATCCTGGCGTGCTTCGCTTTGACCGTGACCGCCGGGGTCGGGTGGGGCGTCTTTCTGTTGCCGGCCTCTGGATTGTTCATGTCCGTGATGTACCCCACCATCAACTCGAAGGGCATCAGCTGCGCGCACAAGCACGAACATGGTGCGGCGGCCGGGGTCATTCTGTTCTTCACGTGCGTGTCGGCGGTCATATCTCCCTTGATGATTGGAGCCGCCGGCGACCGCCTGGGCGACATCATCTATGGCTACTGGCTCGCGACCGGCTTCGCCGTCCTGCTGTTCGGCGCCGCACTGCTCAACTGGATGATGAATCCCACGCGCACCGTCCTCGACGCGCGAGACCTGACGGAGTACGTCCAGGAGAGCGCGTGACTACGGTACGCGGAAGTCGCCAACTGCGGGCGGCGTCACGCGGCGCGGCGTCGGCGCCGGAAGCTGCGGTATCCAGGCATAGGGAATGCGATATGCCCGATAAACGGAGTTCTGGTTGTTGGCGCCGAACGCCGGCCAGATGTACTCCCAGACGATCGCCCCCTCCTTCGTCACTTCGAAGATTCGCCCGGTGGGACCCGACGTGATCAGGGTGTTGCTGTTGGGGAGGCGCTGCGCGCCGCTGATGTTCGTCGCGAAGAAGCGGGAATTCGTGTACGACCACACGAGCTCGAGCGAGACCGGGTTGATCTCCAGCACCCGTGACGTGGGTCGCGTGAGCGCGCCGCGGCCGTCCGGTGCGATCGGGCTGAAAAAGCCGTAGCCGCTCGCGCCCCCGTTGTCGAACACCAGCAGGTTGCCCGCGCCGGGCAGCCCCTTGGGAATCAGATGCGCGTCGTGCTGTCCGATGACTTGCCGGATCGCTCGCAGCTCCTTCGTCGCCGTGTAATCCGGACCGATCTGCCAGACGACGTGGCCGTCGCGGCTGACGATGGCGAGCAGGCTCGCCTCGCGGCTGCTGATGATGATGTTGTTGGGCGTGAACCGCGCATCACCGGCGTCGAACCAGCGATTGGGGCCGACGTAACGCGCCGAGTTCACGTGCAGCCAGTCGAAGCTCCGGCGTCCCGCCGCACCGGCCGGCCCGTTCGCCACCGGCCCGGCCTTGATGACCTTCCGCGCCTCCGGCGAGAACTTGAACTCGTCGATGTGATCGCCGGCGACCCACTGCCACTGCACCTCGCCGCTGCGCGAGACTTCGATCAGGCGATCGTCTTCGATCTCGACGTCAGCAACCGGCGGCTTCAGGTTCGTGACGTGCGTCAGCACCAGGGTCCGCTCGTTGTTCTGCGGGTTGGGCTGACTCTCGGGTGAGTAATAGCCGCCCGGGAAGTCCTCGCGATGCCAGTCATGGTGCTGGCGTGCCGCCCAGATCTTCTGGCCGTCGGCGGTGGTGATCTCCTCGCTGCGCGAGAAGCTCCAGAGCGTCTTGCCGTCGAAATCGCGCTCGACCAGCTCGAGCGATTCCTGGTTCGGCGGCCGCGTCCCGCTCGCGCCGATGACGTAGCCGCCCGGCAGCACCCGCGCCGGACCGCCAGCAGAGTTGTTGAACCCATCCCACCGCTTGACGATCGTGCCATTCATGTCGATCACCGGCACGGCCTGCGTGGCGAGCGGCGAGAGCACGGTGAATCCTGACCACGCGCGATCGGGATCGAAGATCGTCGTCCCCGTGGGGAAGACTGTCTGCGCCAGGAGCGTCGCGCTGATCGCATACGCCGCGACGGCGGCTGCACACACACGGTTCGGGGCCGACAGCTTCTTCAGCATCGACTGCTCTCCCAGTGCAGGCGGGAGTAAAGTCCCGCCCTACAAGTCAGGGTTGCGGAGTATGTCGTTCGCACCGGCTCGCGCCCGCGTCAAATTTATGGCAAAACTGTTCGCCCGGCGCGATCATCTCGAGTCATTTCCCTACAATCGCCCGGCTGGGCGGAACCGCATGTACAAAGGGGAGCGCATGACTGATCTACCGGCCGCCCGCAGGGCGTCCGTGCTTCTGGCGGTGGCCGCACTGGTCTGCGTTACCGTCACCGCCGCCGACCTGCAGACTGCGTCGCCGGAGAGCGTCGGAATGTCGGCGGCGCGGCTGGCGAGGCTCGATGCGGCGCTCCAGGCCGAGACGGCCGCCGGCAAGTTACCCGGGATGGTTGTGGCGATCGCCCGGCGCGGGAAGGTGGTGTACCAGAAAGCGTTCGGCGTCACCAACCTGCAGACGCGCGAACCGATGCGTGCGGACGCGTTGTTCCGCCTGTATTCGATGACGAAGCCGATCGCCAGCGTCGGCCTGCTGTCACTATACGAACAGGGAAAGTTCCGCCTGACCGATCCGCTGGACCGTTACCTGCCACAGTTTGCCAATGTGAAGGTCTACAAGGGCGCCGATGCGAGCGGAAAACCGGTTCTCGCCGCGCCCTCGCGCAAACCGACGATCCAGGACGCGTTCCGGCACACGCTCGGCCTCGCGTCGGGCCTTGGCCAGAGTCCGGTGGACGCGATGTATCGCGAGGCAGGACTGAGCATGGGGCAGCTGGACTCGCTCTCCCAGGAGGTGGACAAACTCGGGACAGTGCCGCTGCTCTACGATCCAGGTGAGCGCTGGGTGTACGGCCTCGGTCACGACGTCCAGGCACGCCTGATCGAAGTGTTCTCGGGCATGCCGTACGCCGAGTATCTGCAGCGGACCATCTTTGGTCCTCTTGGCATGCGTGACACGGTCTTCGGCGTACCCGCAAAGTTGAAGGCCCGTTTCCCGCTGGTCTACTCACCGCGTCCGGACGGGACGCTGACGCCCGACACCGCTGACGCGTACGCCCGATATACGGATCATCACTTCGCCACGTTGAGCCTGTCCGGCTCGGCGCCGGACTATCTGCGCTTCGCCCAGATGCTGCTGAATGGCGGCGAACTGGACGGCGTCCGCATTCTTGGAACGAAGACCGTCGAACTGATGCGACAGAATCATCTGCCACCGAACATCCCGTCCATTGCTGCGGGGTCCACCGCGACCGGCTACGGACTTGGTGTCTCGGTCACACTCGACGTACCGGCACTCGGACGCCTCAACTCGGTCGGCAGCTTTGGCTGGAGCGGGGCCGCCACCACCACGTTCAGCGTCGATCCGCAGGAGAAGCTCGTCTACGTGATCATGGCGCAGTTGATGCCCAACGATACCGTCATGATGCAGCGGGTGGAGACCCTGATCTACCAGGCGATCGTCGAATGAGCGGGCACCACCGCGCCGACTGAATGCGCATTCAATCCGATTTCGTACGGGGACGAACGCTCCTCTCGGCGCTGATACTCGCACTTGCGCTCTCGGCCGTCGTGATCGCGCAAGGGCCAGGGCCCCGGCTCTTCTCTCGCGAGTGGTACGCGCAGTTCAGCGGCCCCTATAGCCAGCCGGTCCAGCCCTTCCGCATCGTCGGCAACGTCTATTACGTCGGCGCCGTCAACATTGCGTCGTACCTGGTCGCCACTCCGCAAGGACACATCCTGATCGATTCAGGGACGACGGAGATGCACGATGCGATCATCGCCGGGATCGAGCAGCTTGGCTTCAAAGCGTCGGACGTCCGCATCCTGCTGGCGAGTCATGCCCACTTCGATCACATCGAGGGGCACGCGGCGCTGCAACGGAGTACTGGTGCTCAGGTGATGGCGATGGCCGGCGACGCGGAGGCGCTCGAGAGCGGACACGACATGTCCGCACTCGGGGCCATCGGCTGGGAGCCCGTGCCGGTATCGCGCCGGCTGCAGGACGGCGACACCGTCACGCTCGGTGGCACGACACTGAGGGCCATTCGTGCGCCAGGTCACACGCCGGGGGCGACGATCTGGATGACCAGCGTTGAAGACGACGGCCGGCGCTACAGCGTCGCCTTCCTGACTACGACGACCCCGAATCCTGGCGTGCCGCTATTCGACAATCCTCGCCACAAGAACGTGATCGAGGACACCCGCAATACCTTTCGAAAGCTCAAAGCCGAGCGCGAGCCCGACATCGTCCTGGTGGGTCATCCGCAGTCGATGTTCGCGGCGACGCTGGAGCGGATGCGGAGAGGGGAACGGCCCCATCCGCTGCTCAACGGCGCCGAAGCGTGGACCCGGCAACTCGCGACATCAGAGGCGGACTTCGAACGACGCGTCGCGCAAGGACAACGTCAGCGTTAGCACGCGGCCGCTGCGCGGACCTGTGTCACGCAAGAAACCACGACGGCACGACGATCACACGACGGATAAAGGCGCGGAGATTTGTCACGCCAAGACGCCACAACGCCAAGAAGACCAGGCGTGGTTACATCGGCGGTGCCGCTGCCGACGCACGCCGCCGAAGGCGGCTGTGATCGCTGAGTCCGGTCGCACGCAAGCCATCCAGATAGTCGGTGATCGCTTGTGTGCGGCCGGACTCGGCGATCAGCTCGGCCCGCTCCGCGGGCCGCGGTGCGTCGGCAGCCAACCTTGGCGTCTTGGCGGCTTTGCGTGAGATCACGTCCCTATCGCAAAGAACTCCCAACTCCCAGCTGCCAACGCCCAAGGCCCGACGCCAACGCACACGTCGTGTTCGTCGAGCCGTCGTGTTCGTCGTGGTCAGGGTTACGAAGCGTGTAACGCTGCTGCACGCCTACTCGTAGCGCAGGGCGTCGATGGGATCGATCTTCGCGGCCTTGAGCGCGGGGTAGACGCCGAACAGTATCCCGACGGTGACCGACACGCCGAAGGCCATGACGACGGACATCGTCGTCACAACGGTCTTCCATTCGGCGGTCCGGGCGATCGTCCAGGCGAGCAGAAACCCGAACGCGATGCCGATCAGGCCACCGCCTGCCGAGATCAGCACCGCCTCGCTGACGAACTGCCGCGCGATGTCGAGCCGCTTCGCGCCTACCGATCGGCGGACGCCGATCTCTCGGGTGCGTTCGAGCACCGTGGCCAGCACGATGTTCATGATGCCGATGCCGCCAACGAGCAGCGAGATCGCGGAGATGGCGACCATCACGTAGGTGAAGATCGCCTGCGTGCGCTGCTGCTGCGCAAGGAGGTCGGCGGGAATCGTCACGGTGAAGTCGGCGGTGCCGCGATGTGTCGAGTCGAGGACGGCCGTCACGACCTTGGCGACTGCGATGCTGTCCTGGCCGGTTGCCACCTGGAGGTCCACTCCGGCGAGCTCGTCCTTCAGCCCCGCCCCCGGGTCCTGGAAGCGGTATTCGAACGTGTTGATCGGGATGTAGATGACGTTGTTGACGTCCGGCGTCGCGCCGCTCTCGCGCCGAGGATTCTGCGCGATCTGCTCCTGAAGGACGCCGACCACCTTGAGCCACGTGCCATCGACCTTGATGAACTTACCCAGGGCGGGTTGGTAGCCCAGGAGGCCGACCTTCGCCGTTTCGCCGAGCACGGCCACCGCGGCACTCGTCTCGTTCGCCCAGTCGTCGAAGAAGCCGCCCTCGGCAAACCGCAGGCTGTGAATCCCGCTGAAGGATGCCTGCACGCCGTAGACTTCGGGCGGATCCTGCGCCGGCTTCGGCAGCAGGGCCGCCGGACGCATCGTCTTTCGCTCCGACATCGCTTCGATCGCGTCGATGTTGGTATGGAGGATGCGCGCGTCGCGGTGAGTGAGGCCGGGCGATGACTGGCGGCGCTGCTGCATCTCCTGCGAGCTGGTCGCCGGCACCGACGCGATCATGATGTTGCGCACCCCCAGCCGTTCGATGAACTGCAGCGACTCCTCTTTCGCACCGGCGCCAATGGCCAGCATGCCGATCACCGAGCCCACGCCGAAGACGATGCCCGACGCCGTCAGCAGCGTGCGCGTCTTCTGCGCGCGAAGGTTCTCGAGCGCCTGCGCGAAATCAGACACCAGCATCATCGGCCGAGCGCTCCGAGCGCGTTGCTCGATTGGCCTTTCTGCTTCCGCTGGCCGGGCTCGGCCAGCGCGATCGTCACGCCGTCCTCGATGCCGGTGACCACGGCCTGGCTCTCGGTGCGCCGCACGATCGTCACCGGATGCGTCACGAAGCCCTCGGGTGCTTCCTGGTACACGAAGAAGCGCCCCTCGCGCTGGAACACGGCCTGCGACGGTACCCACAGGACTTTCTTGAGCGTCTCGACGCGAATGACGACGTCGACGCTGAACCCGGGCCGAAGGGCCTTGTCGCTCTGGTCGAGCGCGATGCGGCAGTTGAACGTGCGGTTCCACGCGCTTCCGGCTGACCCACCAAGCAAACTGATGTGGCCCTCGAACTCCTGGCCCGGCATCGCCTTGGGCCGGACGATCGCGCGCTGGCCGACGGCCAGAAACGCCCGATCCGCCTCGGGAATCTGGGTGCTCACCTCCCACGCGCTCATGTCCGGAATCTGGGCCACGATCTGGCCGGGCCGCGCGACGTCGCCGGGTTGAAACGTCGGTACCTGCATGCCGTAGAACAGCACGCTCAGCCCGTTGGTGTTCTCGGCGCGCTGCACGTAACCCGACGCCGGCGCGCGCAGCGTCAGGCCGGCAATGGTGTCGCGCGCCCGGTCTACCTTGGCCTGCGCCTCTTTGACTGCGGCCCGCTGCAGGTCGATGCCGGTGTTCTTCGCAGCTTCGCGCTGCGCCAAATCGACGCGTGCCTGCTCGTGCCGATTGCGCGCCTGCTCGAGCGCGATTTCGTTCTTCCGCTTCTGCACCGATCCCAGGTCCGCGTTCCCGAGCTGGTCGAGCTCCGAGATCCGGACGTCGGCTTCAGTGGTCGCGACATCGAGCCGCGCCTGCTCCAGCGCGACGAAGGCGTCAGCCTCCGCCTTGCTCTGCTGCTGCCGGGCCTCCTCCAGATCGGCTTCGGCCTCGCCGAGGTCGTACTGCTGGCCGGCCGGATCGAAGCTGGCGACGACGTCATCCTTCTGCACGAGCTCGCCGGTGTCGCGCAGGAACGTGATCGGCAGCTCCGCAACGCCGGCGCGCGGCGCCATTAGTGGCCGCGCGCCGCCACCTTGGAGCTCGCCGCGCGTGGAGACCTCGATGGCCACGTCAGCCCGCCGAACCGTCGATGTCGGCACGCTCGCCTCGCCGGTCTGGTCGAACGCGGTGACCGCGACGCGCAGGCCGCGGCCCACACCGAAACCGCCGCCGATGATCGCGGCAGAGAGCACCACCAGGCCGATCGTCTTGCGGATCATTTGCCGCTCCCTGCTGTTGATCCATTCGCGGCGTCCGCCAACGGATCGACCGTCGCCACTCGCGCGTCAGCGGCGACGCCCGCGACGGCGACCTCGTCCGGGTTGCGCGCAAGGATCTCAACCTCGACAGGTTTGAATCCATCGGGCGACGCGGTAAAGACCGTCGGCTTGCCGCGACGCGTGAAGAGCGCCTTTGCCGGGATGATGGTCGCCTTGGGAATCCGTGTGACGACGACGTCGAGCGTGCCGTTCATGCCAGGGCGGATGCGTTCGTTGCTGTCGTTGCCGAGGGCGGCGTAAACGTGGAATTCGCGCCCGCGCGAGTCGAGCGACACCTCGGCGAGCGGCGCGATCCCCGTGAGCGTCGCTGGAATCGACACGTCCGGCAGGGCATCGACGCGGACGATGACGTCCTGCCCCACCCGCATCCGCCCGCGATCGATCTCTTCGACCGCCGCGTCGATGAGGAGCGAGGCCAGGTCAGGGATCGTGGCCAGGTTCATCCCGGCAGGCACCTGATCGCCGACGCGATACGGCTGCGCCGCGCCGCCGCTCACCTGCGAGGTGAGCGAGGCGCGATTGGCCGTGTAAACGGCAAATCCGGTGATCGGTGCGCGAATCTCCATGCGCTCGATCTGACCCTCGACGATCTGCACCCACGTCTCGGCTGCTTCCAGCTGGCGCCGGAGTGACGCCAGCTTCGATTCGCGCGACGCCGCGCGCTCGGCCACTTCAGCCTCGAGCTGCTTCAGTTTCTGGCGCGCCACGCCAAGATCGATGCGGCCGCGCTCCGCCTCGAGACGGGCCACGAAGTCGCTGTCCGCGATGGCGAGCTCGGCGAGCTCGACGTCCAGGCGCGCGGCCGCGAGGTCGTGGGTGTCGTGCTCGGCGGCCGACGTGGCCTCCGCCACCTGCTGCTCGAGGCTGGCGCGAGCACGCTCGGCGGCTCCCCGCCGCTGGATCAGATCGCGTTCAGCGGTGCTCGAGTCGAACCGCACGAGCGGCGCACCTTCGTCGACGCGCTCGCTCGCCGGGGCCATCCAGGAGAGCCGCAGGTCCTGCACGAGCGGGGCGTAGATCGCCACGGAGCGTTCCGCCTGGATTTGGCCCCTGGCGCGAATGACGGCGACGAACTCACCGGTGCGAACGGGAGCCATCGGCAACACGCCGCGCTCGCTGGCCCTGAACTGCACCGCGCCGACCCACACGGCCAGCACGAGCGATACGAGGATCACCACACCCGACACGAGACGAAAACGATTCACCGCGCGTCCCCGACGCGCGTTGACGCGGTCGTGGCGAGCGTATCGGCCGGCGCCAGGCGGTCCCGGACGTCGAAAACGATGGCCGCTGACAGATCGGGCATCAGTCGCGGGTCGGTACCCTCCAACCGGAACACCGCGTTGAACGTTTTACTTCCCCGGCCGAGGGCAGCGGCGGCGGCGACGGGGCTGGCGGCGACGAAGCGCGCGTTGAGGGTCAGGTCGGGATACGCGTCGACGAGGACTTTCGCGGCCAGCCCCGGCGTCAACAGCGCTCCGTCGGGCTCAGCGACGTTGACCCGCACCAGCATCTCGGCGGGATCGAAGATGCTCAACAGCGTATTGTTCCGGTACAACCGATCGCCGGCCTGCGGACGCACCATCGTGCCGTTGTTGTAGAAGGTGGAGAGCGCCACCATGCCCGAGAGGGGTGCGGTGACGCGGAGTCTGTCCAGGTTCTGGCGGGCGCGCTCCTGCGCCGCGCGCTGACGGTCGCGCTGCAGCTCGAGGATGCGGAGCGCCGCGCGATCGGCTCGCTCCTGCTGCGGGTGGATGCGCTGCAGGCTCTCGACCCGGGCTTTCGCCTTGGCGAAGCGAATCTCGTTCTGCTGCACTTCGATCTTGCCGAGCACCGGCGCCTTACTGACGTCGAGGCGCGCCTTGGCGAGGTCGGCTTCGGCCTGATTCCGTTCGAGCTCCCGTTTTTCCGCGTTCGCCGCGTTGTCGGCCTGGCGTTGCCGGACCTGGTGCGTGAGGTCGTCGAACTTGGCCGCACTGTCTCGCGCCTGATTGAGCTGGTCCAGGGGATCGAATTCCGCCAGCAACTCACCCTTCGCCACGACCGTGCCGTTGCGCACGATTCGGGTCACCGTCAGGTTGTAGTTCGGGCCCGAGATGGACGGCACCGACACGCGCGTCGAGCGGACGGCCTCCAGGGTGCCGGACCAGCGAATCGTCTGCACCGGCGTCTCGACCCGCCGACTGGTGGTCGATGAGGCCGCGGGGATGGTTGGTCCGGTCTTCGCCGTCGGCGGCGCGGCAGGCGACCCTTGCGAGCCAGCACAGCCGGCGAGAAGGGCGCCACAAACGAGGATGGCGGCACGCATGCGGCGCAATCTTAGACGCCACTCGCGGCGATTTGGGCTGAAGGCACAGCGACCGGCTGTTCACGCTCCTGCGTTCTCACTTCTGAGTTCGTGTTCAGGTTCGGGTTCAAATCGCACTGGGTGGCATCAGAGACAATCCGAACCGCGAACCAGAACTCCGAACCGCGAACGAGAACGCCGAACCTGAACCTGAACACGAACCAAGAAGTGAGAACCAAGAAGCGTGAACACAAGGTCGGCCTACGGCCGGCATTCGAAGCTGCCGGCGTCCTCGGGGTTGCCCTGACCCGTGTACTGCGCGTGCAGCGGATACGCACAGAGCGGCCGGCTGCGTCCAGGGAACGCGGCACCGGTCGCGGTCAGGCGATCGGGCGGCATGCCCTGCTCCACCCACTTCACCATCGCGTCGAGCGCGTCGAATCGATCCAGCGTGGGGCCGCCACCGCAGTGGCCCGCACCCGGCACGAGGAACAGGCGGCTCCAGTCGCGCACGCGATCGGCGCCGCCGTTCGCCTGGGTCATCCGGTTGTAGTAATCGACCGTATCGAGCGCCGAGAACCAGGGGTCGCTCACGCCGTGCCAGAACAGCAATTTGCCGCCGCGGCCCGAGAACGTATTCAGCGCCGTCCACCGCGCGGTGGTCGACAGGGCCTCACCCGGATCGTTCTGCACGCGCTCGACCGCCGCATCGACGTCCATCCCGATCGAGCTGCCGTTGCCGCCGAGCACCTGGCCGCCGTGGAGCAGGCCCGCGATCCCCTGCGTTGACGCGAGGCCCGCATCCCACGCAAAGCCGGGATACACCTGCCGTCCCTTGCTGTCCTTCGGCCCGGCAAACGCCTTCTCGAGTGCCGCGGCCTGCTGCGGCGACAGGCAGCGATCGTTCGCCGCTCCCGAGCACACCTGCGTCTTCGGATCGAAGCGGCAGGCGTTGACGTTGAAGATCATCTTGTCGGCGATGCCGTCGTTGGCGTCGCAGGCGTTGACGATGCCGTCGATGACGGCCTGCTTCTGCGTGGCCGTCAGCGCGTCGCGCGTGACCGGCTGTCCCTGCGCGTTCTTCGGCGCGACCTCGTTGAGCGTGACCGCGACCCAGCGGTCGCCGATGCCTGAGTAGCTGGTGCGCATGGCGGGCGCGCCGGCGATCACGCCATCGAAGAGCAACGGATAGCGCTGCGTCATCAGCATCGCCTCGCGGCCGCCGGTCGAGCACCCGGCGAAGTACGACTTGTCTGGTGCCTTGCCGTAGTTCCTCGAGATGATGCGCTTGGCCAGTTCCGCGACGCGACCGATCGCGGCATAGGCGAAGTCGAGGCTGGCCTGCTGGTCCTGCTGGAAGGTGCCGTCGAAGCCGCCGCCGGTCGCGGTGTGGCCCGTGTCGGTGCTGACGACGGCGAAGCCGCGCGCGAGGGCGGAGCGATCGCCCGCAGCGGAGGTGCCGACGGGGTTGCCGACCGATCCATTCAGCCCGCCGCCACCCTGCATCAGAAAGCGTCCGTTCCACGCCTCAGGCAGCGCGAGCGCGAAGCCGATCCCGTAGCTCGTTCCTGCAGGCACGCCGGTCCGCCGATCGATCACGCCGTCCAGACGGCAGTAGGCAGGCAGATTCGACGCCGCTGGGGGCGGGCCGCCAGCGCGACCGCCGGGAAGCGGCGCGCCCGCGGAAAACCACTGTGTCTTCGTCACCGTCAGGGCGACGCCATCGAGCTGAAGCTTCTGCAACGCCTCGCACGCGGCCGGTGTGGTCGTGGACGTTTGCGCCGGCACAGAGGACGCGGACAGCACCAACATACTCACGGCAAATACTGCGGCGCGCATCATGGGCTCCTTGTGATGAGGCGTCGATATCAGAAGTCGACCTGAACGCTGAAGCGCAGGAACCGCGGCTGCAGAACCGCAGTGGGCCGGAACCAGGTATTGAGCGTCGGATCCGGGTTGTACACCGCTTCGTATGTCGTCGGGGTGTTGGCATTCATCAGGTTGTAGGCGTCGACGCCGATGTTGGCGCGCGTGCCCTTGACGCGGATGATCTTCGCGAATCGCATGTCGAGGCCGTAGATCCGATCGCCGTACAGGTCGCCCGGGAGCAGCAGGTTCACGGTCTCGGATGTCACACCGGCCCGCAACGGCCGGCCGGTGGCGGCCAGGAACTGCGCCGGGGTCATCTGGAAGTTCGCCGCGCGGGACGCGCCGTTGGTACCCACGTCACCGCCGGGATTCGCATTCGGCTGCGATCGGAAGATCGCGCTGACCAGCACGTCGATTTTCGGAACGGTGTAGGTCGCCAGTCCGCGCAGGCTGGTCAGGAAGGGTTCCGTCGCGCTGCACGCCGGCTGGCCATTGACGCTGCGCTGCACGCGGCCGAACCGCCCGATTTCGACCTGGCAGGTATCGTTCACGCCGCGCCCCGTGCTGGTGCCGCCCTGCAGCACCAGCCCGCGGGCAAAGCGGGCGTTGAACGACGCCTCCACACCGTGCCAGTAGTGCGTCTCGTCGCCAAAATCCTTCGTGGTGGTGTAGTAATTGTCGGTGACGCCCAACGCGGAGTTCGCGTTGCGGGTCAGGAACGTCACCGGGTAACCGCCGCCGCCTGGCAGCCGTGAATCGGCCGGCGCCGTCAACGTCACCTGATCCCAGTCGTTCGCAGTAATCGCGCGGTTATGCGTGACGAAGAAATTTCCCCACCAGCGGCGGCTGTATGTGACGTCGACAGAGACCTTCGGCACGATCTCGTGCTGAACTCCGGCGCTGAACTGCCAATCCCAGTTGCGCGTGTTCCACCCCTGCTGCACTGCCGGATTCACGGTCGTGGTCTGCCCCTGCTTCCCCCAGTTCAAGTTGCCCCATGCCTGACACTCGCCGTTGGCAGCAGGGTTCAGGAAGTCGCATTGCGGGATGAAGTCGTTTGGAATGCCGCCAGGGACGAGCGTGCGATCGTCCCAGCCGCGCGTCGTGGATTGCACGAGGGTGACGCCCGGATTGCCGATGGTGTACGCCTCGCCGGCGTAGGGAGCCTGCAGATACTTGCTCAGGCTCACCTTGACGGCCGTCCGGCCGTTGCCGAACAAATCGTAGGCACCGCCCATTCGCGGAGTGATGTCATTGAAGCCGCGAACACCTTCGGTCCGCGGGAACTGGAAGCCCGGGCCGAACTGATGCGCCTCATAGCCGTTCTCGCCTGCCGGGAAGAAGCTGGTGACGTGCTCGTAGCGAACGCCACCCTGAAGCGTCAGGCGCCCGCGGGTCCATTGATCCTGGGCGAACACCGCATCCGGCACGACGCGGTTGCTGCTCAGGGCCGATCCGATTCGCTGCGTGAGCTGGTTCGGGACACCGTTGCTGAAGCGATAACTGATCTGCTGGCCCACGAACGTCGGCGTCTTGGCGATCATGTACGCGCCCTGGTAGCCGGCCTTGATGTTGTGCGACCCGGTGACGTAGGACAGCGAACCCCGATAGTTCGCATTCTGCTGAATGGTCCCGGAGGTCGCCGGCCATCCGTGATAGGTGAAGTTGGTGAACGGCGTCTGAAACGGCGTGTTGACACGCGTCGTCTGCTCGGTGACCGCGATCTGATCGGTCTTCGCCCCAACCGGCCGGATGTCGCCCCACTCAGTCCAGAACGAGGAAAATCCGGCTTCCACGAGGAAGCGGCTGGACAGCGGCGCCGTATAGGTGGCTTGCGTGATCTTGGATCGCGCGTCGAGAATCGTCCCCGATTCCGGTGACGTCGTGGCCACGCCGGGACCGATGGGGGGACCGGCGGCGGTCCAGCCCTCGCCAGGCGAACGGCACTGGCCGCTGTCGGGCGTGAATGACGAGGCGGTGCAATTCTTCGTGTAGTCGATGTAAAACCCCACCTTGTTGCGCGGCGTCGCTTGCCACGTCAGCCGCGCCGCGCCGAGCTTCTTCGAGTTCGCGGTGCGGACCTTGACGTTGTCGTCCTTTTCGTAATTCCAGTTGTTCGGCGTATTCGCGTTCTTGTTGGCGTAGAGGTTCGGCACGTCCTGCGCGGTGAGCGTCGCCCGAACATTGGTGAAGAACCAGAGCCGGTTGCGCAGTACCGGCCCGCTGATCGAGACGCTCTGATCGCGGTTCGCAATCAGCGCGGGCAGGTCGGTAAAGCCGTAACTGAGCAGCTCAGCGTCGATGTTGCTCCCCTGCGCCCATTCGCCGGCGAAGCTTCCGAAGTACGTCCCGCTGAACGCGTTGCCACCGGTCTTCGGAACGATATTGATCGCCGGACCACCGCGATCGACTTCGGCAAGCCCGCCGGCAATGGTGACCTGGACCTCGGCCGCGTTGTTCAGGTCGTAGTAATAGCCGGACACACCGCCGCCCCCGACCGACGAACCGACGTTCATGCCGTCGATCTGCATATTCCCTTCGCTGCTGCGGCCACCGCGCGACGAGAACAACGGATTCGACGGGGTCGCGCTCGAGGACAGCGCCGTGCCCTGGATGCCTGGAATGGCGGCGAGATAGTTGCCGTAACCACGCGAAGCCGGCAATGCCTGCACCGTCTCGTTACTGAGCACTTGTTCGCGGCTCGTGCTGGTCTGCACGTCGACCACCGGGGTCTGACCGGTCACGGTGATCGTTTCCTGAACCTGGCCGACCTTCATCTCCGCATTGACGCTCGTCACCCCACTACCGGTGACCTCGATACCGTCGCGCACGACGGTTGCGAATCCCGGCAGCGTGAACGTCACCGTGTACGCGCCCGGGCGCACATCGACGATCTGATACTGACCGCGGTCATCCGTGACCACGGAGCGCGTCCGCTCGATCAGCGCCGGGCTGGACGCCTCGACCGTGACACCTGGCAGCAACGCGCCAGACGAATCCTTCACGACGCCCGCCAGCGACTGTCCCTGACTGGCTGCTGGAAGGAAAAATACAACGGCCGCACACAACCAGAGTTTCTTCATAAAAGCTCCTGGGCTCGGCGATGCGCGCGCATTTCACTACCGGCTACGTAGAGTGTCAAGCAGGTCAGACTTTCGTGCGCGCCGCGCCCGGCGGCACAGCTCATCGAGACGCGGGTGCGGCCGTTGGCGCCGCCGGCGGCGGGAAGTACGTGGCGATCCGATCGTTGAGCGTGAACTCCATCCCCAACAGCGGATACTGGCCCAACACGTTCGTTCTCATCTCCGCAGCTGTTTTTGATTTCGCCACGTTCACATCCCAGTCCGCGATGTACTTCTTCATCCACTCGATGGCGCGCATGTCGTGCGTCGCGGCCGGTCCTTCGTGACCGGGAATGACGATCGACGGGTTGAGCGCCGCAATCTGACTGACGGTCTTCATCCAGTTGTCGCGCGCCGCATCCCGCGGCACGCCGAAGTAGACCTGGTCGAAGACGATGTCACCAGTGACGACGGCCTTGAGTGATGGAATGTAGACGAAGCTGTTGCCGGGACCGTCGGCACCCTGCACGCCGCCGGTGATTGGAAACTGCTCACCCTCGAGCGTCAGCACGGGCGACGCCAGCTCCTCCGGCAACACGGGATCCGGGCCAGGGATGTTGGTCCCGTACGTCGCAAACCAGAATTTCTGCCGCGCCGGCCAGCCCGTCTTGGCCGCGTTCACCGTCGCCGGCAGGGCCACGATCTTCGCGTCGGGAAATGCCTGCTTCAATACCGCCAGTCCGAACAGATGATCAGGATGGGGATGTGTCGAGTAGACGACGGCCAGATGCTTTTTCGACTCGAGGATCTCGGCGGCGAGCTTGTGGGCTTCACTGAGCGAGAACTGCGGATCGATGACCAGCACATCCTTCTCGCCGATCACCAGCGTCGAGTTGACGTCGTAGCCGATCTGGCCGCGTCCGGTGTGGACCTTCAAAGTGAATTTCGACTGTGCATGCGGCACCGCCGCGAACACCAGCCCCAGCAGCGCACACGTCAATTTCTTCAGCATCGGCTCTCTCCTCGCGATGGCCCGGAGTATCTGCGGGTCACCGGCCGCAGGCGTTCAAATTTGCAGCAAAACCCACCCGCCGCGTGGTGTGCACCGCCGTCCTTCCCTACAATCACAGGACGGAGGGCGACGTATATGCGAACCCGCATCCTGCCCGCGATCGCCGCGGTTCTCATCGCGCTCGGCACATCGATCGGTGCGCAGTCGGCCTGGACCGCCCGGACGGCGTGGGGCGACCCGGACTATCACGGGGAATGGACGACCGAGGGCGAGTACGGCGTCCCCTTCGAGCGACCGCCCCAGTACGGCACGCGCGCGTTCCTGACGGACGAAGAGTACGCGAAACGGATCCAGGACGTCCGCGTTCGCAACGAGAAGGACCTGGAACGCGTCGACGTTCTGGCTGGACCCGTCAGCGGAGCGAACGCCCCGATCCCGCACTGGCGCGAATACGACACCACCTCGCGCCGCACATCCCTGATCGTGGAGCCGGCGAACGGCAGGTTTCCGCCGCGCGTCCCGGGCGCAAAGCCGTGGCCGGTCAGGCAGAAGTGCGGAAGCCTCGCTGGGGGCGAGCCGTGCGACACCTACGAAGACTACGGCCTCGGCGTCCGCTGCATTGCGCACGGCGAAGGCGTGCCGGACGCGATGTTCCCGGCCGTCTACAACGCGAACCTGCGCATCGTCCAGAGCCCGGGTTTTGTGGCGATTACCTACGAGTTGATCCACGACACGCGCCTGATTCCGATCGATCCGCCGGCCGAGCGCGATCCGCTTCGCTCGTCCGTCCGCTCGTACATGGGCGCATCGCGCGGCCACTGGGACGGCACGACACTCGTCGTCGAAACCGCAAACCTGAAAACGTCGCCGCGCGGATCGACGCCCGGACTGAAGCTGGTCGAGCGCTTCACCCGTACCGGGAAGACGACGATGACGTATCGGGCGACGTTCACCGATCCGGCGACCTGGACGGCACCGTGGACGGTCGCGATGGATATGACCGCGCGCCCGGACGATGCCGGCGTCTACGAGTACGCGTGCCACGAGGGCAACTACGGGTTGCGGCACATGCTCGAAGTGTCGCGCATGCTCGATCGGCCGTAGAAGAAGATTCCTACCACCGTCTGTTGCAGCAGATCGAAAATGGCTTGCGTGCGGTCGGACTCAGCGATCACGGCCGCCTTCGGCGGCGTGCGTCGGCGGCGGTGACGCCGACGTGACTCGCTGCGATTGTCTTAGCGGTCATGGCGTTCCTGGCGCGCCATCTTCGTCCGTCGTGTGATGCCAGTTGAGCCAGGCGACGGCACCGCAGAGGCGCGGAGACCGCAGGGACGCGCAGAGATCTTCCCTCTGCGCCCTCTTGCCTGTGGGGATCAGCGCTGCACCGCGCGGCGCTCCGCAAAGTACGCGTCGAGCGCCTTGAGCTGCGCGGCATTGGGCAGCGGCTTCGCCTCGGAGACGCCGTCGAAATACATCACGCGTTGATCCTTCGCGGTGAACGCGGGCCACGTCGGTAACCCCGCGCCGTTCGGATCGCCGGTCTTCGCGAAGTTCGTCCAGTAGCTGCTCATCAGCTCTGACAACGCTGTCTCCGCCGCGGACGGCGCACCACCGCGTCCGCCGCCCGGGTTGCGGAACACGAACCCGATTTCAGCCGCGTGGTTGGCACCACTCGGCGACTGTGGCGTCCGGTGATCGAAGTAATAGACGTAGGCCTTGCCTTTGCCCTTGTCCGACTGCAGCCGTGCCCACGCCGCCGTCCCCCAGGCGAATGTTGAATCGCGGAACAGATCCTTGGCGGCGCGAGCGGCCTGATCGTCGGTCGCATGCGGATAGGCAGCCAGCACCGCGTCTGCGGACGTGCCGTAGCCGTTGCGCACCTGCGTTTCGAAGGCAGACGTCGTCGACGACCGGACGAAGAGGTTCCCTTCATCGGAATTCGTCCCGACGAGAATCGGCGTGTCGTTGAACTTGACCGCCTCGTACAACTTGTACTGATCGCCAGGAATCACGTCGCCATCGAACACCGGCCAGAAGCGAACCATCGCTCCGCCGGACGAAGCGGCGAGGATTTTGTCGGCGGGCACGTCGCGCGCCGCCTTCAGGTCGGCAGCGCCCAGCGCCTGCAGGAACCGCTGACCATCCGCCTCGGCGACCCGGAGGGTCGGTGACGTCGCGCCCGCTTCGTTGGCCGTCCGCGGAATGCCGAAGTTGCCGCCGCTTTCAGAAATCGCCCGCTGGAACAGGTCCTTCGCATACGGTGACACCGTCAGCATGCTCACCGACATCCCGCCCGCCGACTCGCCGAAGATGGTGACGCGCGACGCGTCGCCGCCGAACTTCGCGATGTTGTCCTTCACCCAGCGCAGCGCCGCGATCTGATCCTGCAGGCCGTAATTACCCGAGCCCTTGCCGCTCTCCTTCGTCAGCTCGGGGTGCGCCAGGAAACCAAACGGACCGAGGCGATAGTTGAACGTCACCAGGACGACGCCCTTTTCGGCCAGGCGGGCGCCGTCGTACGCGGCCATGCTGGCGGCGCCGCCGGTGAAGGCCCCGCCGTAAATCCAGACCATCACCGGCACGCGCTCGTTCGCGGCCTTCGCTGGTGTCCAGAGATTCAAGTACAGGCAGTCCTCGCTCATCGAGGGCACCTGCGTGTAGGGACTTGATGCCTGCACGCAGCCCGGGCCGAAATGGTCGGCCGGCTTGACGGCCGACCACGGCTGCACCGCCTGCGGGGCCTTCCAGCGGAGGGCGCCGATCGGCGGCGCCGCGAATGGAATGCCCTTGAAGGAAACGATGCCGTTTGCCTCGACGCCGGTGACCCGCCCACCGGTGACCTGGGCCTCGCGCACCTGCCCCAGCGCCGTCGGCGCCCACATCAGACCGGCGGCGGCCACGATGGTCGCGATTGCGAAACGCTTCATGATCTCCTCCGGAGATCGAGGACGCAGAGAAAAAATCACCGCTCTGCGGCCTCATTTGCCTCTGCTCACCTCATCGCGCGCACTCGTACGAGGCGGCCGTACCCTCGGCGCCTCCCTTGTAGCGTGGATACGTCGGATACGAGCAGAGCGGCAGGCTCTTCTCGCCGGCGGTGACCGTCACCGACATGCCGGGCGCCTTGCCGTTTTCAACCCAATCGAACAGCAGGCTCACCTGGCTGAAGCGATTCGGAATCGGCGCCGTGGGGATCGTCTTTCCGTCTCCGGTCGTGGCGTAGTTCGATCCGCTGAGGCCATGTCCCGTCTGCGGCATCACGAAGAGGCGCGCGAACTTGTCGACGTTCGCGCGGCCCATCTTGTCGACCACCGACTGGTAGTAATCGAGCTGCGCGCCCGGCGACGCGAGCGTGTCGTTGGTGCCAATCGTCACGAGCATGCGACCGCCCTTTTTCGCGAACGCCGACAGATCCGGGTTCGTCGAGTCGAGCACGGCCGACAGCTCCTGGCGCCGCTTGTTGAACGCGCCGCCTTCGACGTACTCGAGCGGATTCGCGGCAAGGTTCTTCATCAGGAACCCGGTCACGCCGAGGACACCGAGGTGCGAATGCATCGGCGCGTCGGCCGCGGCGCCTTCCTGTCCCTTGAATCTCGTCGGCAGGATCAGCCCACTGCCTGACGGATCGATGTTCGGCACCCACATGCCGAAGCTGGTCGTCCCGTACGCGAGCGGCGTCGCAAACTTATAGTGCGAGTACGTGAGCTCCAGCGTCGCGATCTGGCCGTCGGTCAGGCAGGCGGCGGCGCTGGTGTCCGCAGGGTTCGGATCGACGTTGTTCGGGCAGCGCTTCGCCGCCCAGGGCTTGCGGTTGGGCGCGCCCTGCGTCACGTCGAAGATGGCGCGACACGCCATGTAGTTGTTCATGATCCCGTCGGCGAGGCCGTCGAGCGCATCGCACTGGCGCATGAACTCGCCGCGGATCGCATTCACCTTGGCCGGCGTGACCCAGTTCGCCGCCGGCTCCTCCTTGATGCGAATCAACTCCGGCGCGAGCATCAGGGTCGAAAAGCCGACGATCGGGACATTGGCGGAGATCCCGTCGTAATCGGCGGGATACCGCTGCGCGACGGTGAGCGCTTCGCGGCCGCCCTGCGAGGTGCCGATGTAGTAGTTGTAGCGCGGGCGTCCGCCGTAGACGCGCTCCATGATCACCATTGCGGCGTCATGCGTCTTCTTCATCTGCATGTAGCCGAGGTTGGCGATCGCTTCTTCGTTGAGGGTCCAGTCGTCCGATGTGTTGGCAGCCGCGGCGGCTGGCCCAGCAGCCGGCGCCGGCGGACCGCCAGCGCCCGGCGCGGGCGGACCACCCGGACCCTGGGCGGGAGGCCCGCCGCGACGACCGAACGAGAGCTGATGTCCCGAATCGCTGCCGTAGGTGGCGAGGCCGGCTGGGAGTAGCGGCGTTCCCTGGGCGTCCGCCGTCAGGTTCGGGATCACGCCGTTCATGCCGCCGCCACCGAGTTGCGCAGCGCGTCGGCTCCACGATGCCGGCAGGACAACGCTGAAGTTGATGGGCCGCGACGTGGGGCTGGTATCGACGGCCGCGATGACGCCGTTGACGCGGCAATAGGCCGGAACGTTGTTGGCCGCTGCCACCCACGTTGGCTCCGCGAGCGTTACCGCGCGCACGCGCTCGCCGATCGCTGAGGGCTCGATGGACGTCCCCGCCTTCGCCGCGGTGCAGTCTGACGACGTGATCGTCACGCTCGCCGGGGATCCCTGTGCGGTCGTCTTGACTTGCCGGACGAGCAGGGTCATGACGACGAGCCCCAGCGCCGCGTGCGCCGCGGATGGGCGAAACAGTCTCATACCTGATTTCCTTTCAGCACACGCTTACCAGCCATCTTTCGCCAGCTCGCCATCGATCAGGCGCCAGATCCGGCGCGGGTTCGCATCCTGTAGTTCCGGCGGCAGCAGCGACTGCGGGAATCCTTGGTACGCCACCGGACGGGCGAACCGGTGGATCGCCGCGGTCCCCACCGACGTCGTGCGGGAATCCGTCGTTGCCGGATAGGGTCCGCCATGCTGCATGGATGGGCAGACCTCCACCCCCGTCGGAAAGCCGTTGACGATCAACCGTCCCGCCTTGTCTTCGAGGATCGAGACCAGCGATGCGTACTCGGTCAAGTCGGCAGCCGTGCCGTGAATCGTCGCCGTCAACTGGCCTGGAAGCCGACGGGCGATCGATTCCATCTCGTCCCGCGACGCGCAACGAATCACCGTCGTCGACGGGCCAAAGACTTCGTCGGCCAGTTCCGGATGATCGAGGAACGTCTGCCCGCTGGCGACGAATATCGCCGGCGCCGCTTGTGACTCCGCGACCGCGCTCGCGGCCGGCGTGTGGGTCACACCGGGCACTGCGCTCAACCGCTGGCGGCCCGCGTCGTACGATCGGCACAGCGCGGGATACAACATCGTTCCAGCCGGTGCCGCGCCGATCAGCTGTTCCAATCCTCCGACGAATCGGTCGAACCGTTCCTCGCCCAGACCGATGGTCAGGCCGGGATTCGTGCAGAACTGACCGACACCGAGCGTGACCGAATTCTTCAGGCCCTCGGCGAGCGCGTCGGCGCGTTCCGCCAGCGCACCGGGGAGGACGAACAGCGGATTCACGCTGCCCATCTCCGCGTAGACCGGTATCGGATCGGGGCGTCTCGCCGCGGCGTCGAACAGCGCGCGCCCGGCCCGCAGGCTACCGGTAAAGCCCACCGCCTTCGCCATCGGATGCTGGACGAGCGCGATCGCGATTTCATTGCGCGTGCTGTGGAGCAGCGAGAAGACCCCCGGCGGCATCCCGACGGCCTTCGCCGCCGCGATGATGGCTCGCGCCGCCAGTTCGGACGTCGCCGGATGCGCCGGATGCGCTTTCACGACGACGGGACATCCCGCGGCCAATGCGGAGGCGGTGTCGCCGCCGGCCACCGAGAATGCCAGCGGGAAGTTGCTCGCGCTGAAGACGACGACCGGACCGATCGGAATCAGGACGCGCCGGATATCCGGCTTGGGCAGCGGCTGCCGATCCGGGATGGCGCGGTCGATTCGCGCGTCCACCCACGACCCTTCGCGGATCAGATCCGCGAACATGCGCAGTTGCCCGGTGGTCCGCCCGCGCTCTCCCGACAGCCGCGCCTGCGGCAGCGCCGTTTCGGCGTGCGCGGCATCGAGCAGCTCGCTCGAGTTTCCGATCTCGGTGGCGATGCGCTCGAGGAATTCCGCGCGGACGTCCGGGGGGATCCGGCGGAACTGCTGGAATGCGTCGTCGGCCGCGGCGAGCGCCGCGTCGACGTCAGCCGGTGATGCCTCGTCGAACTCCGCGAGTGCGCCAGGGGCAGTGAACCGCTGCCCGGTTGGCTCCGCGGCTCGGGTGGCGATCAAGTTTCTACCGGTGAGGGTTGATGGCAAGACGCGAAATCATAGCTGAACGCACCGGTCGTTGCGTATCGCGCAACAGGAGGCAGCTGACGCCGTCACGCCACGTCTATTTCGGCGGCACGGCGCACACGAAGTTCGCGGCGTCGTCGGCGGCGCCGCTGCCCTTGTATTGCGCCTGTTGCGGGTACGGACACAGCGGCCGCGTCATCGTTTTCGCCGCATCGAGCGGTGTCTGGCCCGAGCCGATCAGGCGAGCCGGAGCGACGCCGCGCTCGACCCACCGCTCGAGGGCGGTGAACAGGTCACGCTCCGGGTCGGCGATTGATGCGGCCGGCGGATTAGCCTCGTTGCCGAAGCGCACGGGGCCGACACCGCCGCTGCAATGCGCCATCCCAGGGACCATGAACAGACGGTAGAAGTCGTCCACCTCGGCCGAGGTACTTCGCGGATCGGGGACCTTGGACATGAACGCGCGGACGGCCTCGTAGTAGGCGATCGAGGAGGACGCGACAATCGCGGAGTCGCCCCATCCGTGGTACTGCAGGAGCTTGCCGCCGTGGGCACGAAACGAGCGGAGATCTGGGTTGGTGGCATCCAGGATCGGGCCGACTTTCGTGTCGCTGATCCGCACGTCGCGATCGAAATCCATCGAACGAATGTCCCACGCTGGCCGCTCGAACACGACGTCACGGTAATACGATCCGCCGAACCCCGATTGCGCGCTGCGTCCCGGGCCGGCTCCCCAGATCCAGAGCTGCCAGTTCGCGGGGAGCGCTTCGACACCGGACGACACGAGGCCGGGAAAGATCTGCTCGCCGGTCCGCGGATTCTTCGGCCCGGCATAAAGCGCCTTCAGCGTCTCCACCTGCGCCAATGTCAAACAGTCGCTGTTATCTGAGGCTTTGCAAGCAAGCACAGTGGGATCAATCCGGCATGCCTGCGGGTTCGACACCAGACTGTCTTTCACGCCGTCGGCGACATCGCACGCATCGACCACCGCCTTCTGGATCGCGGGCAGCTTGGCCGGCGGGATGTGATGAGCGTCATCCTTCGTCAACGCAAGTTCGTTCCAGACGAAGCTGGTGAACAGGTGCGACCAGTCGCTCGCCGGCGCCCCGGCAATGATGCCGTCGAAATCTTCCGGAAATCGCTGCGCCTCCATCAGCGCCTCGCGGCCGCCATCCGAGCAGCCAACGAAGTAGCTCCGCGAGGGGCGCGTCCCGTAGAAGGCGGCCGCAATCGCCTTGGCCTGCTCCGCGGTGTCGTGCACCGCGCGATAGCCGAAGTCAATCACCTTCTCGGGATGTCCTATAGCGAACGTTCCCTGTGGTGTCTTCGCCGCATCGTGCCCATCGTCGGTCGCCGCCGTGACGTAGCCGCGGCGCACTGGATCAGCAAGGGTCGCACGGTTGATCGTGCCGGCGAATCCGCCGTTACCGTTCTGCCGGTACTTGCCGTTCCAGCCGGTCAGCGGCAGCCACACTTCGAACCCGATTTCGGAGTCGGACGACGGGCGGCTGACGCCCCGCACTTCGCAATGCGCAGGCACGTCGAGCGGCGGAGCAGCGGGCGATGCGGTTGCAGCGGGTGGACCCGACGACACCGTTTTTGCGGTGACGACGGTGAGGTGCGGACGTTGCAGCGCGGCGAGGCTCTCGCAGCTACGCGTCGATGCGATCGTTTGCGCCTGCAGTGGTGAAGCGGCGAGCGATGCCGTAATCAACAGCAGACCCGCTGCCGACGCTCTGGTGCGCATAGGCGCACATCATAAGCTCGCCACGGCTATGCCGTGTGGACGGAGGCCGCCGGGCCGAGGCCGAGTTCCTCGATCGAGATTTCCCGCATCCTGAACTTCTGCATCTTCCCGGTCACCGTCGTCGGGAACTCGGTGGTGAACCGGATGTACCGAGGGATCTTGTAGCCCGCGATCTGGCCTCGGCAGAAATCCCGCACCTCCTCATCGGTCGCCTGGTGCCCCTCGCGAAGGCGGATCCAGGCGCAGAGTTCCTCCCCGTACTTGACGTCGGGAACCCCAATCACCTGGACCTCGCTGATCTTCGGATGTGAATAGAGGAACTCCTCGATCTCGCGCGGGTAGATGTTCTCGCCGCCGCGGATGATCATGTCCTTCAGGCGGCCGGCGATATTGACGTAGCCATCGTCCCTCATGACCGCCAGGTCGCCCGTGCGCATCCATCGCGCCGCATCGATCGAGCCCGACGTCGCCGCGGCATTCTCCCAATATCCGAGCATCACGGAGTAGCCCCGGGTACACAGCTCACCGCGCGTTCCGCGGGGAACGATGTCACCTGTTTCCGGATTGATGATCTTGCATTCGAGGTGCGGGTGAATGCGGCCGACGGTCGAGACGCGTGCGTCAATCGGATCGTCCACCGCGGATTGGAACGACACCGGTGAGGTTTCGGTCATCCCGTAGCAGATCGTCACCTCCGGCACGTGCATCCGATCCATCACCTGCTTCATCACCTCAATCGGACACGGCGCGCCGGCCATGATCCCGGTGCGCAGCGACTGGAGCCGGACCCTGCTGAACGAGGGATGCTCGAGCTGCGCGATGAACATCGTCGGCACGCCGTAAATCGAGGTGCACTGTTCGGTCTCAATAGCTCGAAGCGTGGCCTCCGGATCGAACGAATCCGCCGGCAGCACGACCGCGGCGCCGTGGGTGACCGCGGCCAGGTTGCCCATGACACAGCCGAAGCAGTGATAGAACGGCACCGGGAGGCAGATCCGATCTGCGGGCGTGTACCGAAGCATGCGGCCGACGAAATAGCCGTTGTTGAGGATGTTGTGATGCGAGAGCGTGGCACCCTTCGGCGAGCCGGTCGTGCCCGACGTGTACTGAATGTTGATCGGGTCGTCGAACTGCAGCGCGCGCTCGCGAGCGATGAGTGCCGAGGGTTCGACGTCGTGTCCCTGTTCGAGGAAGGCAGGCCAGGCGGTGCCTCCTGGTCCTGGCTCTGGGCCGAGATAGACGACATGCCGCAATGACGGGACTCGGCGAGTCATCAGCGTCCCGTGGCGATGGCTGGTGAGTTCCGGCATCAACTCCGTCAGCATCTCGACGTAATCGGTCTTCCGAAAGCGGCGCGCAGTGACCAATACCGCCAGGCCAGACTGGTTGAGCGCGAATTCGAGCTCGCGGCGGCGATAGGCGGGGTTGATATTGACGAGAATCGCGCCGACCTTGGCCGCGGCGAACTGGGTGATCGTCCATTCGGCGCAGTTGGGGCTCCAGATGCCGACGCGATCGCCACGCTCGATGCCGAGCCTGAGGAGGCCACGCGCCGCGCGGTCCACTTCGAGGAGCAAGTTGCGGTAGGTGAGCCTGAGGCCCTGGTGACAAGCGATCACGGCATCGCGGTCGCCGAATCGTTCCGCCGCCTGATTCAGCGCCTCGCCGAGCGTGAGTCCCAGGAGCGGGATACTCGAGGAGCCGTGCACGTAGGAGAAACGGTCTGGCGCGGGTCGAGGCATGAAGCCGCGAGGATGGTATTCGAAATCGGCAACAATCATTAAGATCGTCTCACTCATGGATCGTCGACCTGTCCTCATTGCCGGGGGCGGCATCGGAGGATTGTGTGTCGCACTCACCCTCCATCAGATCGGTGTGCCCTGCGTCGTGCTGGAATCCGTCCGGCACCTCCAGCCGCTCGGTGTCGGGATCAACCTGCAACCGAACGCCGTCCGCGAGCTCTACGAACTGGGGATCGGTCCGGAGCTGCTGGACACCATCGGGGTCCAAACCAGGGAATTCGTACTGGTTGGGCTGAACGGGAAAGAGGTCTACGGCGAGCCGCGCGGCCAGTGGGCGGGGTACCAGTGGCCGCAGTATTCGGTGCACCGCGGCGGCCTGCAGATGATGCTCTACGACGCGGCGGTCGAGCGGCTCGGGCGCGACGCCGTTCGCACCGGGATCGCGGTGACCGGGTATCGAAACGGGGCCGAGGGCCGGGGAGTCTCGGCGACCGTCGAGACTCGCGACGGCAAGCGCGCCGAGGTCGAAGGGGCGCTGCTAATCGGGGCCGACGGGCTCCATTCGGCCGTGCGCGCCCAGATGCACCCGCACCAGCCGCCGATTCAGTGGGGCGGCGCGATCATGTGGCGCGGCGTCACGCCCGGTGTCCCGATTCGGACTGGCGCGTCATTCGTTGGCCTCGGCACCCATCGTCATCGGGTCGTCTTCTACCCGATCGCGAAAACCGATCCGGTTACCGGACTGGCGCCGATCAATTGGATCGCGGAGATTACGGTAGACAACTCCGGCGGATGGACGACCGGGGACTGGAACCAGAAGGTGGACGTGCAATCGTTCATCCACCATTTTGAAAACTGGAACTACGACTGGCTGGACGTCCCGGCCATGCTTCGCGGTGCTGACGCCATCTACGAGTATCCGATGATCGACCGTGACCCGGTGCCTACCTGGGTGGACGGCAACGTCGCGCTCCTGGGCGATGCGGCGCACGTGATGTATCCAACAGGTTCCAACGGCGCGAGCCAGGCAATGATGGATGCGCGGGTGTTGGGCGCGGCGATGCTCGAGCATGGCGTAACCGCGCGGGCGTTGCAGGCCTACGACGCGCGGCTGTGTGCCGAGATCTCCGCCGTGGTGCTGCGGAATCGGGGCGCCGGGCCGTTTGGCATTCTCAACCTGCTCGACGAACGCTGCGGTGGCGTCTTCGACGACATCGACGAGGTGATTCCACCGGCCGAACGCGAGGCGTTCATGAGCCGCTACAAGGCCGCGGCCGGCTTCGCGATCGACACGCTGAACAGCGCGCCGCCGATCATCCCGCCGGGCGCCCGCATCCCCGCTGCAGGGCGGGGCTCGCGAAGCAGCCCCGCCTGAACCGCGGCGACTGACCGATGCTGCGGCACTACGTCTTCCTGAAGTTTCGCGACGGCACGAGCGACGAGCACGCCCGCGAGTTCTGCGCGCGCATGCTCGCGTTGCGCGACACCATTGCCGACATCGAGCATGTCGAAATTGGCCGGGACGAACTGCACGACGCGCGCAGCTGGGACGTGGTGCTGATCATGGCGTTCGCGTCGGTCGACGCGCTGCGCCGATACCAGCGTCATCCCGGGCACCTCGCCGTCATGGCCTTCAACGAGCCCTTCTTGGCGAACGTCGCCTCCGTGGATTTCACACCGCCGGAGTAGCCGGCGGAAGCACTTGCGCAACGCGTCGCGGCGCTCATACGCTTGGCCGCGATGAGACTCACACTGCTCGCACTGGTCGCGCTGCTCACCACCCCGCTCGCCACGCCCGCGGTTCACGGCCAGGCGCCGGCGGCGGCGCCGACACCGCCGCGTCTCGTGTTCGCCTTCGAGCTGCGCGCGCAGGTCGGACCTCCGATGGAACTGGGACAGGTGCCCGCCGGACGCCGCCGGATCGTGCCGATCCTTGGCGGCACATTCGAAGGGCCGATGATCCGCGGCAAGGTCCTGGCGGGCGGCGCAGACTGGCAGATCGTGCGCGCCGACGGCTTCACCGAGCTCGACACGCGCTACACCATCGAGACCGACGCCGGATCGAAGGTCTACGTGCAGAACCCGGGGATGCGGCACGCGGCCCCGGCGATCATGGAGAAGCTGCTCGCCGGGCAGATGGTCGATCCGTCGCAGGTTTACTTCCGGACGATGCCGAAATTCGAGACGTCCGCGCCGGAGCTGCAGTGGATGACGCGGGCGATCTTCGTCGGGATCGGGGAGCGCCAGCCATCTGACGTGATCATCCGGTTCTGGCGCCTCGAGTAGCGCGCTCACGCAGAGAAACGAGACCTGACGCCATGGCGTCAACACGAGAGGGTCGCGCAACCACTTGTGCTGCCAGGCTCTGCGTCCTCGCGTCTCTGCGTGAGATCGCTCGGCGTCTCTGCGTGTGATCTCGGTGCGGCTTGGCGCGTCTCCGGTCCTCAACCGTTTCTTTCTTGGCGTCTTGGCGTCTTGGCGTGAGCTCCTTCTGCGTCTCTGCGTGTGATCGCGGTGCAGCTTGGCGCGTCTGCTGTCCTCCCTTTTTCTTTGCGTCTTGGCGTCTTGGCGTGAAACCGCTCTGCGTCTCTGCGTCAGGCCCTCGCTGAGACGTGCGACGTCTGACGGTCGCTGGGAGAAAGTCTTGGCGGCCACCGGACGCGTCTCGCTAGACTCGGCCGCCGATGGCCTCGGATCCTTCCCAGTCGCCGCCCGGTCCGCCACTCGCCGGCCTGACCGTCCTCGATCTGACGCTCGCCCTCGCTGGACCGTTCGCGACGTTTCTGCTGGCGGGCCTCGGGGCCCGCGTCATCAAGATCGAGCATCCCGACTCACCCGATCCCTGCCGCCAGAACCCGCCCTATCTCGGGGAACACGGTGTCACGCTGCGTCCGACGCGCGCGGATGACGTGTCGGTGTCGGCCTTGAACCGTCTGCGCGGCAAGTACGGCGTGACGCTCAACCTCAAGCGGCCGTCCGCGCGTGACGTATTTGCCGATCTGCTCCGCCAGGCTGACGTGGTCGTCGATAACTTCAGCGCGGGAACCCTCGATCGTCTCGGCGTCGGATACGCATTCGGCCGCTCGATCAACCCGCGCGTGATCTATTGCTCGATCTCGGGTTTCGGGGCGACGCCGCCGGTAACCGGAACTGGCCGCGCGATGGACAGCATCATCCAGGCGCTCAGCGGTCTGATGATGACGTCGGGAACTCCCGGGGATCCGCCGGTCCGTGTGGGCGTGCCGGTCGCCGATCTCCTGGCTCCGGTCTTCGGGGTCGTCGGCATCCTGTCGGCGCTGCGGCAGCGTGAGATCACCGGCGCCGGTCAGCACGTGGACGTGTCGATGCTGGGGGTGCTGACGTCCTTTGTCGCCGCAGAGCCGTTCGACCTGCTCGAGGCGTGCGGCCTGGCGCAGCGGACCGGACGGATGGTGCCGCGGCTGACGCCGTTCGGGATCTACCAGGCGGCCGATGGTCACGTCGCGATCTGTGCGCCGACGGAGCAATTCGCGCGCGGCGTCTTCGCCGCCATCGGACGCCCCGAGTTCGAAACCGATCCCCGGTATGCGACGCGGGACGCGCGCGTCGCGCACGTGGACGCGTTGAATGCCGAAATCGAAGCGTTCACGCGCGTCCAGCCGACCGGCGCGCTGCTCGCCCTGCTCGAACACCATGGCGTTCCCGCGGCCGAGGTGCGGTCGCCCGCCGTCGGGGTACGCGATCCCCGCGTGATGGCGCGAGGAGAGACCGTCCCGCTCGAGCATCCCCAGTTCGGCCGCGTGGCAGATGTCGTCGGGATGGGCGTTCCGATCACGTTCTCCGGAGCGGCGGCGCCACACCTGCGTACCGCCCCGGCCATCGGTCAGGACAACGCGCTGGTCTATGGCGAGTGGCTTGGATACGGCACGGCCGGTGTCGAACGCCTCCGCACCGAAGGCGTGATCTGAGATGTCCGCCACCGATGCCGTCATCTCGTGGCCGGCGGTCCCGGTCGAGCTCGTGCGCGCCGCCGGCTTGCGGCCGCTCGTCGTGCGGAGTGACGTCGCGGCGACGCCGGCCGCTGACGCGGTTCTGGAAGGCGTCGTCTTTCCGCGCCGGATTCGAACGCTCGTCGAGGCGCTGCTCACGGGTCAGCTCAGTCACGCCGCGTGCGTCGTGCTGCCGCGAACGTCTGAATCCGACTACAAGTGTTTTCTTTACCTGCGTGAGCTGGCCCGTCGCCGGGTGATCCCGCAGTCGACACCGATCCTGCTGTTCGATTTGCTGCAGTCGACCGGCAGCGAGGTGGCCGCCTACAACACTGGCCGCACGCGCGCGTTGTTCGAGGCGCTCGGCGGCAGCACCGGAGGCCCATCGATCGACCGGCTCCACGACGAGATCGCGCGCGGCAACACGGCGCGCGCGGCACTGCGTCGACTGATCGATCTTCGGACCGGCTCACCGCGGATTACCGGTGCGGAAGCGCTGCCGCTGATCGGGGCCTTCTGGCAGCTGGCACCGGATGGGTACGCGGCGATGGCGCTGGCGGCGGTCGCCGACATCACGCAACGATCGCCAATCGAGCGGCCGCGGGTACTCGTCGTCGGTGCGCCGGTCGATGGACCGGCGCTGCACACGGCGACCGAGGCACACGGCGCGGTGGTCGTCGCGGAGACGGGACCATGGGGCACTGCCGCCGCCGGTGAGGATGTCGTGCGCGGCGGCGATCCGTTCGCCGCCATCGCCGAAAAATACCGTCGCGACGCGTGGGGGCCGCGGACGCCCGTGACCGACGTCCGGCGCTGGATCGAGCACGCACTGGCCAACGCCGATGCAGTTGTCGTATCGCTGCCGCCGGATGACGCGGTGTTCGGGTGGGACTATCCCTGGTTGCGCGAGCAACTCCAGATACGAGGCGTGCCGCATGTTTGCGTGACGCACGATCCCCTCGCATCGACCACCGACCGCGATCACGAGCGCCTGGCCGGACTGGTGCGCGCGGCGACGCCCGGCCTGGAGGCGCGCCGTGGCTGACCGGCAGCTGGAGGCGACGACCGCCGCGGCGGCGTTTCAGAAGGAATGGTTCGCCGGATTGCGGCGCCGGGTGTTCGACGAGCGCCAGCCCTACGCGATCGTGCAAGCCGATGTGCCCTTCGAGCCGTTCGATCTGCTTGGGGTACCTGCCGTCAGCAACCAATGGTGGGCGGCCCTCGTTGCGGCAAAACGCCAGGCGCCGGCGTACCTCGACGCGATGGCGGCAGACGGCTATCACGACGGACTCTGCCGCTACTGCAGCCTTGGGTACGCCACGACCCGGTATGGCGACGTGCAGTCACCGCCCTGGGGCGGCCTGCCGACGCCGCGACTGCTCTGCGCGCGCCTCACCTGCGACTGCATCGGCCGCGTGTTCGCGATGTGGGCGGAGGCGTTCGGCACCGAGGTCTTCGAGATCGACAACCCGGGCGCGAACGAGCTGCCGCCGCGCTGGTGGGAGCACAGTCGTCGGGAGTGGCGCCAGCTCGTCGAGCCGCATCGGTTGGCGTTCGCTGCGGCCGCACTCGAGCGGCTGGTCGCGCGACTGGAAGCGATCAGCGGCCGCGCGCTCGACCGCGAAGCGCTCCGCGAACGCCTCGAGATGGTGAACCGGCAGGAGGAGATCTTCGACGCCGTGCGCCGGCTGATCGCGGAGGCCCCCGAGATCCCGGTGCGGATGACCGAGCAGATCAGCAACGTGATGGCGACGCAGTGGGTGCGCGGCACCGACTGGGCGATCGCGCACGCCCGCGCCTTTCACGACGAGGTGGCGCAGCGCGTGGCGGAAGGGATCGCGGCGTGTCCCGGCGAGCGCACGCGCCTGATGTGGGTGGGCGCCGGCCTCTGGCACGACACCGATTTCTACACCGCGTTCGAGCAGTCGCACGGCGCCGTGTTCGCCTGGTCCATGTATCTGGCGTTCGGCCCTGACGGGTATATCCGCTACGGCATCGACGATCCGATCGCGGCGCTGGCCAGCCGTACCGCCAGCTTCAACGAATACCTGCACGACCCGCCGTGGGCGGCGGAGTGGATTGTGGAGCAGGCGCTCGAGCATCGGATCGACGCCGCGCTCATCCTCCACCCGCGGCGCACCAGGCCGGCCGCCACCGGCCGATTCTTCATCGAGCGGGCGCTCGAGGATGCAGGTATTCCGGTGTTGCCGATCGAAGGCGACGTCGTGGACCCGCGGGCGTGGGATCCCGCGGCGGCCCGGGCGGCGGTCGCCGCGTTTCTCGAGACGCGGGTGCGCGGATGACGACGACCGCCATGGGCGCCATCGCCCGCGCGCAGTGGGTGCTGCCCTTCGCCGTGACGCTGGTGGCGATGTTCGCCCTCCAGCTCTCGAACCTCGGGTTCTCGCCGCTGCTGCCGTCGATCCAGCAGGAGTTCGGCATGACCTACACCCAGCTCGGCACGTTCACCGGGATGTACGGTCTGCTGGCGATGATCCTGAGCCTTCCAGCGGGCGTCGCTGCCCGGTACTTCGGTGAGAAGCCGGTGCTCGCGCTCGGCCTGCTTGGCGTGACGGCGGGCAGCCTGCTGCTTGGGGAAGCGTGGAGCGCCGAGTCGGCGATCGCGTTCCGGGCGGTCACGATCTTCGGCTACCGGTTCGCGTTCGTCAGCGTGTTGATTGCCGTGGCACTGACCGCGCCGCCTTCCCTGCGCGGCCGCACCATGGGCGTGGTCGGGGCCACCTCGTCACTCGCATCGGTGATCGGCGCACCACTGGGCGGGCTGCTCGTGCGCGAGTTCACGTGGCGCGACGCGATTCTCGGCTACGCAGGAATGGCGGCGCTTGGCGCGGCCCTGTTCTGGTGGTTCTACCGGCCGGCACCAGACGGTGCGCCCACTCGACCCGCTCATGGGTCCAGCCCTGACGGCGGCCGCGCGCTCGTCTCCCCCATCGTCTGGATGCTGGCGTTGATCGTCGGCCTTGGCGGATTCGGGCAGTTCACCGTCACGAATTTCGTCCCCAGCGTCGCGCAGGCGGTGTACGGTCTGGACGCCGCGGCCGCAGGCCTCATCATCAGCACCGGGTATTTGACCGCGATCCTCGTGAACCTCGTCGTTGGCCTGCTCGCGGATCGGTTCAACAAGGTGCTCGTGCTGGGTGGGCTGTTCGTCCTGCTGGCGATCGCGTCCGCGACGCTGACCGTCGAGCATCTGCCGACGTTCCGCGTGGCGACCGCCACCGTGATCGGGTTGGGCTTCACAGCGGCGAATCAGCTCTACGCGCTCGCCGGCAGTGTCATGCCTCGCCGTGAGGCCGGCCATGCCATGGGCGTCGTGAGCCTCGGCGCCGGACTGTTTGGATATCTCGGTCCACAGCTCGTGGGCATCCTGCGCGACTGGACCGGATCGTTCGCCGCAGGGTTTTACATGGTGGCCACGGCTGATGTCCTCACGCTCGGGTTGATCGTGCTGCTCTTCCGCATGACGCGGCGGAGCGCGTCGGCCAACGAAAGTTCTGACGGAGTTCGATGATGCGACACATCCTGATGACGATCGCGACGGTAATCGTCGCCCTCACCGTTGGTCCCGAGGCGCAGACACGTGGAACCGGGGATCAGCATCGACAGTACATGTTTGCGCCTACCGGACAGCAGATGCCGCTCCGCGTGTTCGTGCCTCCGACCTGGGACGGCAAGGCCTCCCTGCCGATCATCCTGATGCTTCACGGTGCGGGCGCCGACGAGAACACGTACCTGGATCAGGCCGATCGGCTGCTGCCAAAGCTCGCGGCGCAGCATGGCTACATCGTGGTGTCGCCCATCGGGTTCACACCGCTGGGCGCCTACGGCAATCCGCTGCGGCTGCCGGCGGTCTTCGGCGAGAACGCAGCGGCGGCCGCACAGCGCACGGCGATCACGCCAGCGCGGCGGCGTGAGCTGGACCTGAGCGAGCTCGAGGTGATGACCGCGCTCGAAGTGGTGACCGAAGAGTACGGCGCCGATCGGTCGCGGACGTTCCTGGCCGGGCACTCGATGGGTAGCGGCGGGGTCTGGCATCTCGCCGCGCGGTACCCGGACCGATGGCGGGCGGTGGCCCCGATGTCCGGCCCGTTCGTCGACGCCGCCAGCTATCCGTTCGATCGCATTCGACGACTGCCGATCTTCATGACCGAAGGCACGGGCGCCACACCGTCGCTCGAAGGCAGCCGTGCGCTGGCGCGGTACCTTCGCGATGGCAAATTCGTCTTCGAGTACCTCGAAGTGGACGGGAACCACGGCAGCATGGTGCCGATGGTCTGGCCGCGCGTGTTCGATTACTTCGATCGCCAGGGCGGTCGCGGTGCGGCCGGCCTCGCCGCTCCGGCGGATGCACCACCGCCGCGAGCGGTCGCGCCAGGGCCGTATGCGGTGACGGCCGCGTCATATCCGACGTTGCCGACCCACACCGCCTACCATCCGACCACGCTCGAGGGATTCGGCCCCGCGAAGCGGCTGCCGATCGTGGCATGGGGAAACGGCGCGTGTGCCCGGAACGGCAGCGCCTTTGCGACGTTCCTGACGCAGATCGCGTCGCACGGATATCTCGCGATCGCCATTGGTCCGAAAGACCCGGCGCCGCAGCCGACCGCCACTGCGGCTGCAGCTCCGACCATCGACGACGCGATGCTGATCCAGGCGATCGACTGGGCCGTGAGGGAGAACGGCGATCGGGCGAGCCGGTTCTACAACAAGATCGACACGTCGAAGGTCGCCGTGATGGGCCAGTCGTGCGGTGGCCTGCAGGCACTCGCCGTTTCCAGCGATCCGCGTGTTACGACGACGGTGGTGATGAACAGTGGCGCGTTGCCGGCCGATTCGACATCGCCGGCGCTCGCGCAGACCAGCGGCAACAAGGAGAGCCTGAAGCGCCTGCACGGACCGGCCGCCTACATTATCGGCGGCCCATCTGACGTGGCGTATCCGAACGCGGAAGACGACTTCGCCCGCATCACCACCGTGCCCGTGTTCAAGGCGAATCTCAACGTGGGACACGGCGGCACCTACCGCCAGCCTGGCGGCGGCTGGTTCGGCGAAGTGGCGGTGGCGTGGCTCGACTACCAGCTGAAAGGCAGCGCCGATGCCGCAAAATGGTTCGTCGGGCCTGAGTGCCGGCTGTGCACCGAGCCGGTGTGGACGGTCCAGAAGAAAGGCATGCGCTAGGTGACGTCGCTGGCGCGCGGTGTGGTCGCAGCCGCTGCGTTCGCGATCGCCGCCGAGGCTGCTGCCCAGTCACCGCAAGAGCTCAGGCTCTGGCCCGGAAAGGCACCAGGCTCGGAGAGCTGGACGATCCCGGAGACGACCACCACCTCGCCTTCCGGCGACCGGACGATCGCGAACGTGAGCGATCCATCGGTCACCGTGTTTCTGCCTCCGACTGCATCCGCAAACGGCGCAGCGATCGTCGTCGCGCCCGGCGGCGCGCTGCGGGTGCTCGGCTGGGATAACGAAGGCGTGAAGGCTGCGCGATGGTTGAACGAACGTGGTATCGCCGCGCTCGTGCTCAAGTACCGCACCCTGCAGGTTGCGCCCGCCGCAGGCCGGGGCCGTGCCGCTGGCGCACCAGCCGGTGCACCTGGACCAGCGGCGGGGCCGCGTCAGGAACTCGAAATCCGAAGGGCCAACGCCAATCCGGAGCCGGACAATCCGGCGCTGAGCGAAGTCCTGCGGATGGCGGTCGCCGACGCGCAACAGGCGATGCGGCTGGCGCGGCGCAACGCGACCGCGTGGCGGATCGATCCCGCCCGGGTTGGCATCATGGGGTTCTCGGCCGGCGGTGGTGTGGCTGTCGGCACCGCGCTCGCCGGGCGGTCCGATGCCTCACCTGATTTCCTGGTTTCGGTGTACGGTCCGTCGCTGCAGGACGTCGAGGTGCCGGCCCACGCACCGCCGCTGTTCATTGCCGTCGGCGCCACGCACTTCAACGTGACCAACGGCTGCCTCGCCCTGTTCACCGCCTGGAAGACGGCGGGAAAGCCAGCCGAGATCCACGTTTACGACCAGGTGAGCGCCGGCTTCGGGATGACGCCGCGCGGCCTGCCCGTGGATTCCTGGGCCCAGCGGCTCGCCGAGTGGATGGTCGCCCGGAAGTTCGTCCCGCGGTAACGCTACCGGCTCCGGCGCCGGCCGTTTGCACGCGCGGCCCCGCCGTTTGTGCCGCAACTCCTGCGGGCCAGATCGACGAACGCGCGGACCAGTGTCGACTGGTTGCCGCTCTTCCACGCGATCACGATGGGGACCACCGGGACTGGATCGAGGTCGAGCGGCTTGAGGACGACGCCGGGCGGGAGGAGGGATCCGACGGACTCGGGTAGCAGCGCGAATCCGAGCCCTTCCTGGACGAGGTGCAGGTGCCCCAACACATTGTCGGCTCTGGAAACCGCGTGCATGCGGATGTGCGCCTGCCGATACAGCAGGGCGATCGCGTCGTGCAGCGCCGGCGCCAGCGACCGGTCCATCGTGATGCAGGGAAGGTCGTGGAGGAGCGCGACCGGAATCCGCTTGCGCCGCGCCAACTGGTGATGGGCCGGCAGGACCGCGACGATCGATTCACGCACCAGCTCGATCGAGTCGAATCCGTCCGCGTTGAGCGGGCCGCGCATGAACGCAACGTCGAGCGCTCCCGACTGCAGCCCCGTCGCCGGATCGATCGCGTACTTGCTGTGCAACAGCAGGCGCAGATCCGGTAGCTGCTTCGCGAGCAGGGGGCGCAGCCCCGGCAGGATCCGGACGTCCGCCGCGGGAAACGTCCCCACCGCGAGCTCGCCGGCCCGGCCATCTGCCGCCTGTTTCGCCAGGCGGCCGGCGTGCTCGATACGCCCCAGGATGTCGCGGACCTCGCGCAGGAAGATGCGGCCGCCATCGGTCAACGCCACGTGATGCCGGCTCCGATCGAGCAGGGCCACGCCGACGTCCGCCTCGAGCTGACGGATCTGCTGGCTGAGCGAGGGCTGTGAGGTGTGCAGGCGCGCCGCCGCCCGCGTGAAGTTCAGCTCTTCGGCCACAGCGACGAAGTAGCGCAGGTGCCGCAGTTCCACCGGCCACAGGCTAGACTCCCGCGCGCCGGATCGCAACCAGCGCCGATCCCGTGTCGGCGCTCCGTGAGTCGCAGGACGTCTCACGGTGGACGCCGCAAAGACTATTGAGAAGCCGCGGCGCTGCCATAGACTGAGCGCCCTCATGCCGCTCCCGCGCATCCGACGGTCCGTCGGCATCGGTGTCGTCTCGGCAGCGTTCGCGCTCGTCGGTGTCGCCGCGCAGTCCGTGCCCCCGGCCGGATGGTGGTCGCCTGGACAGGGAACGCCACTTCCCGCCTACGCGGTCTACCCGAATGAGCGCGGCGAGGTCGGCGTCCTGAATGCCTCCGGAGCCTACGAGACCAAAGGGCACCCCTTCTTCGAACCGATCGGCAGCAACGGTCGTGCCTGCGTGACCTGTCACCAGCCGTCCGACGCAATGTCTCTGTCGGTCAGAACCATTCGCGAGCGATGGGCGGCCACCGGCGGCCGCGATCCGTTGTTCGCCGCCGTGGACGGCATGAACTGCCCGACGCTGCCGGCCAGTGATCCGAAAGCGCATTCGCTGCTGCTCGATCGTGGGTTGTTCCGGATCGCGCTGCCCTGGCCGCCGCGGCGGGCCGACGGCACGACGATCGATCCGGAGTTCACGATCGAGGTCGTGCGCGATCCCACCGGCTGCAATCTCGACCCGACGTACGGGCTGCAGAGCGCGACTCCCACGATTTCGGTGTTCCGGCGTCCACGTCCCGTGGCGAACACGAAATACACGACACATCAGGGTTTCGGCGTGAGTCCGTTCGTCACAAAGAACGGCACGCCCTCGTCGATCGATCCCGAGACCGGGCGGCCGACCAGCATGAACCTGATGTCCGACGCGCGTGCGGCCACGCTGGGATTGCAGGCGCAGGACGCGGCCCGGGGACATCTGCAGATCAACGGAGCGCTCAGCCCCGCGCAGATCGCACGCATTGTCGACTTCGAGCGGCAGGTGTACGCCGCACAGGTGACCAGTGCTACCGCCGGAAGCCTGGTCGAGCCCGGCGGACCGCCGGCGTTCGGCCCGCGGAATCTGGCCGCCGGCGATGCAGGCGTGCTCGGCAACAACACGACGCGCTACGTCTTCCCGATGGGCGGCCAGTGGAAGCCCGGGGTGGTCACCGGCACCAACGATACGGTGCGCGCGGCACGGGAGTCGATCGCCCGCGGCCACGACGTGTTCATGTTCCGCACGTTCTGGATCCGCGACTCGATGCACCTCAATACCGTCGGTCTGGGCAATCCGACCAAGCGGACGTGCTCGACATGCCACGGCATGCACATGACCGGGATGGATACGGTGAACGGCTGGATGGACATCGGCACGACCAACCTGCCGTGGGCGTCAGAGGTTCCGCTGAACCCGTGGAACGAGGCGAAGCCACAGCTGCCGCTGTTCAAGGTGACCTGTAAGCCGGACGTGCGGCCGCACCCCTTCCTCGGTCGCGTCATCTATACCCAGGATCCCGGCCGCGCCCTGATCTCCGGGTTGTGCAACGACGTCGGCACCATCGTGATGGAACAGTTTCGCGGCCTCGCGGCGCGCGCGCCGTATTTCTCGAACGGCTCGGCGGCGACGCTGCGCGAGCTCGTCGACTTCTACGATCGCCGGTACAACATCGGGTTCTCGGAGCAGGAGAAACAGGACCTGGTGAACTTCCTGGGAGTGCTCTGATGGCTGTCCCCCGACGACGAGGCGCGGCGTTGGTGCTCCTGGCGGGCTACGTCGCGTCTGCGTCGGCGGCGATCGCGGCCGACCAGTTGAACTTCGTCAGTTGTCCGATCGTCCGCGATACCGCGTCCGTTCCGTGCTGGCTGACGGAGTACCAAGGCAAGACGTACTTCCTGACCATCCAGTCGGACGTGACCGCGCCGGTGACGCCGCCGTGGCTGGGCCATCAGGTGCTGGTCGAAGGGACGGTGTCGAACGAGCCGGACGTCTGCGGGGGCGTGGTGCTGAATCCGGTGCACTTGTCGGTGCTGCCCGAACGCGATGCGTCCTGCTCGACCATCCTGCCGGCCGAAGAGCGCTACAACCTGACGTTCGAACCGCCCCGTCCGCCGGGACCGAGCGGCGGACGGCTCGCCTTCGATTCCGGCCCGGCACCCGCTCCGCCAGCTGCCGATCCGCGATCGCCGCGCCAGTTCGTCGTGTCGTACACGTTCGACGGCCTGATCGCGTTCAATCACTCGGGGCTGTTGTCCCAGGTGCTGACGTTTGCACGATCGGCGAATGCGAAGTCGATCGAGATCGTCGGATATCGGGGAGCGGTGCGCCTGTCCAATGGGCAAACGAAGGTGGAAGACGCTGCCATTGCACAACGCCGCGCCGAGCAGGTGGCCGGCCTCCTTCGGGGCGCGAATCTGACGACACCCGACTACCAGGTTCGATGGCAGGACGTGTCAGCCGAGGCCAACGGTGTCGACGATTACCTGCTGCGTCGTGTGGTCATCACCGTGCGCCCGTGACGCCGCCATGGCGACATCAGCTACTGGCCCCTGACGCTCTCCGGCGGACCCAGATAGCTTGGACGGAGGGGCGCGTCACTGGAGCTGACGACGATCTTCTCGAGCACGACGGCCGGATCAACCATCCAGATCTTCAGCGTGTGATAACCCGCGGCCGTGATCGCGTGTGAGCTCGTGGCGATCCGGGCGTTGTTACGGACCGACTCCTCCCAGTCGCGGTTGCCGTTCTGCGCGTTGTAGCCCTGCGGCACCACGTCAAGCACCTGCGGCGCCTCATCGTCGACCGAAACGGCAATCCGCACGCCGCGCTCGGGGGCAATGTTGAGGGCTGGTCCGAGGATCAGGCGGGCCGTGGCCGGCCCGGGCGTGGAGAGATACATCCGGTATTCGAGGCGGGCGCCGTCACCACCAGGCACTAACGAAGCCACGTCGACCGGCGCCGCGGTCCGCATACCGGACAGCGTGTGACCGTAGTTCTCGACATGGGACCAGCCCGCACCGCCCGCATCTACCTTCCGCGTGTAGTGTTCCGCCTCGATCGAGACGTAGCCGGCGCCCTCGGCGAATCCCTGCAGCGACGCCAGCGTGACATCCTTCGGTTGCCTCGCCCGCACGACGACGGTCACCTCGCGTCCGGCGCCGCGAACCACGACTGAACCCTCGCTGTCCCCCGTCGGCGCGCGCATCCAGTCGATTGACACATCGAGGCGCGTGACGTCCTGCACGGTGCCCGACGAGGCGCTGAGCACGATCCAGGGCGCGCTCGCCGCAGCGGTGAACGCGAACGGCGTTCGGCCGCGGTTGAACACCTCGATGTAGCTCGGCTGCCGATTCAACGAATCGAAGCGGGGCAGCACCGGGGCGGCGCGGTCACGGCCATCGGCAGCGGGCCACGCCGCGGTCGAACCGTCCACTGCCACGCCGAGGCCCGACGCGGCCGGCGCGGCGAACTCGACCAGACGGATGGCGTCCATCGAATTGACGGGTGGATCCCGCCACGTCGTGTAGCCGATATGCGGCTGGTCCATGAAGTGGTCCCACTTGCCGCCGGCGAGTTCCTTGTTGAAATGCGCCATCAGGTCCGCATCCGCCTTGAACAGCGCCCGCGTCTTGTCGGCCCAGGCATTGGTGCTGGCGCGCCCTTGCGACGCATAGAGAGCGTTCCGCCCTGCCGCCACATACATCGCAGCAAGATTGGCGGATGCGCGCACGGGAAACAGGACCAGTGCCTCGAAGGCGTCGCGCTTGGTAATGGGCAGACGGTTGTAGATCGCCTCGGCCCCCTTCACCAGCCGATCGAAGTCGGCGACAACGCGGTCGGCCTCGCGATAGTTGACGAGGCTGTAGGTGGTGGCCTCGAGCAACTCAGGCTTGCGCCGGCCGTTGAACCGGGTCAGCGCGGTCATGATGTCGGCGATGTCGTGCGCATCGACGTCGCCGAACTCGCGTGTCGCCCACAGCCGCGTGAACTCGCTCGTGTTCTCTTCGGTCCACCGGCCGGTATTCCATGCCAGGCTCAGGAAGTACTCCGTCGGAAAGGCGTAGGCCTTGAAGTGGCCGACGTTGACGATCCAGATGCGATCGGCTCCGTACTGCTTCGCCAGGCGCATCTGTTCGGCGATCTTGGGAATCGGGTTGGTGTCGATCCACTGGTAGCTGCGCGGACCGCCGTGGTAGTCGAAGTGGTAGTAGACGCCCGCGCCGCCGGATCGTTTCCGTTCTGCGGCGGTCGGCAGGCGACGGATGTTGCCCCAGTTGTCCTCCGCCCAGAGCAGCGTCACATCGTCTGGAACGCGCAGCCCGCGCTCGTAGTACTGCTGCACCTCTTTGTACAGTGCCCACACTTGCGGGATGGTCGTGATCTTTCCAGCACAGTGGGATCCGAAGCTTGGAATTCACGTGACTTGAAGTCGCGGC
>JADMIO011627920.1_pt1 | contig 71955 bp, 48 predicted proteins | sample 8958161 | NCBI WGS metagenome assembly JADMIO01 (sample SAMN16585339, study PRJNA669376) | soil metagenome | isolation source: Crop rotation soil | place: USA: Cullars Rotation, Alabama | collected 2011 | reverse complement strand
GGCCGCGACTTCAAGTCACGTGAATTCCAAGCTTCGGATCCCACTGTGCTGGAAAGAGCTGCGCGCCGAGGAAGGCTTCGAGTGGTTGGAGCAGACGCAGCAGGGCTTCGCGACCACGAACGCACTGCTCGCCATCATCAACTCGCTCGGTCAGCTATCGGGGCGCAAGGCGCTGGTCCTCTTCTCCGAAGGCGCGCTCATCCCCGCGTCGGTCGCGGCCAACTTCCGCACCGTCATCGGCAACGCCAACCGCGCCAACGTCAGCATCTACACGGTGGACGCGGCCGGCCTGCGCGCAACGAGCGCGAACATGGAAGCCGGGCAGGCGATGACGGCGCTCGGACAGCAGCGCTCGAACCCGGACGAGATGGCCGGCCCGATGACCAAGGACCTGGAGCGCAACGAGGAGTTGGTGCGCCACAACCCCGAGAGCGGATTGGGCCAACTTGCGGACGAGACCGGCGGCTTCTTGATTTCCAACACCAACAATCCGGGCGAGCGGCTGCGCCAGGTCAACGAAGACCTGCACTCCTACTATGTCCTGACCTACTCGCCGAAGAACCAAACTTTCGACGGCCGCTTTCGCCAGATCAGCGTCAAGGTCAACCGCCCCGGCGTGGAGGTCCAGGCGCGCAAAGGTTACTACGCGCTCGGCGCGACTTACGACTCGCCGGTCCTGCCCTTCGAAGTGCCGGCCCTCGTCGCCCTCGAAGGCAAGCCGCAGCCGGGCGCATTCAACGTCAGGGCCGCGGCCTTCAATTTCCCCGAAGCCAACAGGCCGGGACTCGTCCCCGTCATGGTCGAAGTGCCGGCGGGCGCGGTCAGCTTCGTCGCGGACGACGCGAAGAAGACTTACCGCACGGACTTCTCTGTCGTGGTGGTCGTCAGGGACGAGCAGCAGCGCGTGGTGAAGAAGCTCAGCAACCATTACGTGCTGGGCGGGCCGCTCGCGGAATTGGAGAAGGCCAGGCGCGGCGACGTGCTGTTCTACAGCCAGGCGGACCTTGAGCCCGGCCGCTACACTGTGGACTCGATTGTTTACGACGCGACCAACAACCAGTTCGGCGTCAACAAGACGGGCCTCGTCGTCGCGCCTGTGGACCAGAACAAGCTGCGCGTGAGCAGCGTCGTCTTCGTGGGCAAGGCGCAAAAGCTCGCGGCCAGCGAGCAGCAGATGGCAAACCCGTTCCGCGCCGGAGAGCTGCTGCTCTACCCGAACTTCGGCGAAGCCCTGAGCAAGGCGAGCAGCAAGGGCCTGAGCCTGTTCGTCACCATCTACGCGCCGCAGGGCTCCACACCGAAGATGCGCCTCGAATTCGCGCAGGGCGGCAAGACCCTCGGCGGCGTGCCCGTCGAACTGCCCGCCCCAGACCCGACGGGCCGCATACAGTACACCGGCATCATCCCCTTAGACGTTTTCCCTCCCGGCGACTACGAACTAAAGGCCGTCATCACCGACGCCGCGAGCACGGCGACAAGCTCAGAGCATTTCACCATTAAACCTTAGAAGTGATAAGTGATGAGTGATAAGTGATAAGTAAAGACACCACGCTTTTACTTATCACTTATCACTCATCACTTATCACTGTTTTTAATTTGGGAACGGCTCGCCGGGGCGGGCGATGCGGATGCGGTGGTCCGTGAACTGGAAGTGTGAGCCGGGAATCCCGACCTTGGGCATGTGGCAGGAGACGCACGCGCTCTGGCTGACGGGGCAGGGCTTGGCGTTGCGCCCGTCCTCCTCTTCGGCCCTGGCGACTTCCGCCGACTTCAAACTCCCGCTTGAGCGGTGACAGGCGAAGCACTTCTCGTCGTAGAACGCGACTTCCTCTTTCGGGTTCTGGTGCGGGTTGTGGCAGGTCGTGCAACTCAGTCGCTCGTCGAAGGGGTCGTGGCCGCGTCCCGTGAACATGCGGTAGGGCTGGAAGCGCACGCTGTTGATTCCGCGCAGCGTCTTGTTGGCCGCGACCTGCTCGGCCGAGCGGTGGCACGAGCCGCAGAACTCCTGCGACAACTCGTCCGGCGTCATGCTCCCAGGGTTGAAGATGCGCTTGTTCTTCAAATCCTTCAGCTCCATCGCCGCGACGTGCTCCGCGCCGGGGCCGTGACACGCCTCGCAGGTGACGCCGGGGATCATGCGGTCCAGGTGCAAGGTCGTGCCGGTCGCGGCGGCCGTCGAATGGCAGGTGAAGCAATTGCGCGCTTCGTCCGAGCTGATGGCGCGCCCGGCGGCCTCGTCCAAAGTCGGCGGCGCGACAGGCTCGTAGCCGATGGTGTAGTCCAGTCCCTTAATCTCCTTGTAGAAGCTGACGCGGCTTTCGTAGAAAGAGTCTTTGTGACGAAAGACGTAGGTCTGCCCGGCCTTGCCCTGCCCGAAGGAGTAGAGAATCGGCTCCGTGATGGTCTCCTTGCCGTTCGTCACGGAGTAGAAGCTCTGGTCGCCGCGGCGCGTGAGCTGATAGGTGTAAGGGCCGCTGCGGAAGGTGAGGTTCGGGTTCGCGCGAAGCAGCTCGCTCGTCGCGACGGGTTCGAGCGCGCGGCCCATCGCGGTCGCGTGCTGCGTCCGCGACTCGTCCTCGTGACATTTGGCACAGGCTTGTGGGCCAACGTAGCGCGCGTTCTTGTCGGGCCGCCAACTGGTCGCGGGACTCACGGCCGGCCCGGCGCTCATCCCAGGCCCCTGCGCGCTGGAGGTGAGCGCGCAGCCGAGCCAGGCGACGAGGCCGCAGAGCGAGGCCAGGACGAAGCCGGCCTGAATTGTTCTACCGGACGAGTTCATCTAAATGCGACGGCGTTGATGTTTCGGATTTCGGACAAGCGGCGCGGGGAGTCAACTGCCTTTCAAAAACTTGCGCGCGCGAGTATAGCATCAACGATTCGGCCCAACAAAATTAATGCGGAATGCGGAGTGATGAATGATGAATCAAAAGGATTTGTCTTTCATTCATCATTCATCATTCATCATTCATCATTATTGTTCTAACCTCCGCTTTCGGAATGAATTGCTTTTCTGATAAATTGGCGCAATGAGGTCGTCGCTCAAAGTCTGGGCACTCGCCGCCGCGCTCGCCGTCTTCGGCGGCGCGTATCTTTTCGACTGCTCGCGCGTCGCCGCCGGGCCGCAGGAGGAGAAGAAGGAAGCGAAGCAGGTTTCGGCCGAGCAACTGGCGCGCGCCAAAGCGAACTTCAATGACAAGTGTGCCAGATGTCACGGCGCGGACGGGCGCGGGGAGACGGTCGTCGGCCGGATGCTGTCGGTCCCGGACTTCACGGACGAGGATTGGTGGAAGAAGGCCACGCGCGACGGGCGCTTCATAGAATCCATCACCGAGGGCAAAAACGAGATGCCCGCCTTCGGGAAAAAACTTTCGAGACAAGAGATCAGGTCGCTCGTCGCCTACGTGCGCCGCTTCGGCAAGCCCGCACACTAAACCGCTTCACTCAACCCTTTGCGTCTTACGTCTTAACTTTGCGCCTTTGCGTGAAACAGCCGTTCTCGCAAAGGCGCAAAGAGAAGACGTAAGACGCAAAGGGTTGAGTTAGGTTTTCAGAGGTGAACTTTGATGTCCATGACGCGTCGAACTCTGCTCAAATTGCTGGCGGCGGCGGCCCCCGCGCTTAAGGGTGCGCGCTCTTTCGCGTTCGACGAAGCAGTCCCGCCGATTCAATCTGGTCCATTTCAGGGGACGCGCGAGTCGCTCAGGGCGTACCGTGTCCCGCAGTGGTTCCGCGATGCGAAGTTCGGCATCTGGGCGCACTGGGGTCCGCAGTCCGCGACCGAGTACGGCGACTGGTACGCGCGCAATATGTACATACAGGGCCAGTGGCAGTACGACCATCACGTCAAGACCTACGGCCACCCATCCAAGTTCGGCTTCAAAGACATCATCCCGACGTGGAAGGCTGACAAGTTCGACGCAGACTACCTCGTCGGCCTCTACAAGAAGGCCGGGGCAAAGTACTTCGTCAGCATGGGCGTTCACCACGACAACTTCGACCTCTGGGACTCCAGGCACACGCGCTGGAACTCGGTCAAGATGGGGCCGAAGCTCGACATCGTCGGCCTCTTCCGCAAGGCCGCGCTGAAACATGGCCTGCGCTTCGGCGTGAGCGAGCACCTCGCGATGAGTTACAAGTGGTTCTCCGTCAGTCACGGCAGCGACAAGACTGGGCCGCTCGCGGGCGTCCCTTACGACGGCATCAATCCAGAGTTCGCGGACCTCTATCACGACATCAAGCAAGTCTACGTCAACCTGGAATGGAATTTGGACCACACGTCCGAGGCGTTCAAGCGCCACTGGTTCCTGCGTATCAGAGACCTCGTGGACAAGTACCAGCCCGACTATCTCTACTCGGACGGCGAGCTTCCGTTCGGGGAGTGGGGCTTGAATCAGGTGGCGAACTTTTACAACCTGAGCGCGAAGCGTCACGGCGGCCGTGTCGAGGCGGTCTACCTGAGCAAGAAGCGCGAGGATTGCGCCGAGGGTACGTGCGCGCTCGACGTGGAGCGCGGCGTGGTCGAGAAAATCTGGCCCGACCCCTGGCAGACGGACACCTGCGTCGGCAACTGGCATTACCTCAAGGGCGTCACCTACAAGACGCCGAAGACGGTGATAGACATGCTGGTGGACATCGTCAGCCGGAACGGCAACCTCTTACTAAACTTTCCGCTCCCGAACAACGGGATGCTCGACGCCGAGGAGTTGAAAATCCTCGCGGCGATTACAGAGTGGATGGCGACCAACGGCGAGGCCATCTACGCGACGCGCCCGTGGAAGATTTACGGCGCGGGGCCGAGCACGCAGGCTTCGTCAGAGGACGCCAAATTCAACGAGAGTAAGCGCAAGGAACTCACGGCCCAGGACGTGCGATTCACGCGCAAAGGTCAAACGCTGTATGCCTTCTTCATGGGCTGGCCCGAGCGGCCCGAAGTGACAATCGCGCCGCTCGGGAGCGCGGCGGGCAAAGTCAGAAACGTCGAACTGCTCGGCCACGGCGGGCGGCTCCGCTGGTCTCAGGACGAAGCGGGCTTGCGTGTCCAACTGCCCACCGACCCGCCCGGCGCGCACGCCTTCGCGCTCAGGATTAACGGCCCGGACCTCGACCGTGTATAATGCGCCCGATTTCCGTTCTTCCAAATCAGAGCCAGTTTCAAAACCAAAATTCAATTCTTTGCGCCTTACGTCTTAACTTTGCGCCTCCAGCGAGAACGGCTGTTTCACGCAAAGGCGCAAAGTTAAGACGTAAGGCGCAAAGGGGTTGAGTCAATTCATCAGTCGGAAGACTTCTATGGAGGAGTTTGTTGTGTCCATGTTCACGAAGCGAACAAGAGTCAGCGCCGTCTTCATTCTCATCGCCAGCATTCTCATCGCCGTTCCCCGCACGGCCGGGGCGCAGACCGCGCCGCCGCGCATGAGCACCGTCCTTTACGGCGTCTCCTATTATCACGAGTACATGCCCTACGAGCGCCTCGACAAGGACGTGCAGATGATGAAGGACGCTGGGCTGACGGTCGTGCGAATGGGCGAATCGAGCTGGGGCCTGTGGGAGCCTGAGGACGGGCGCTTCGAGTTCGCGTGGATGGACCGCATCGTTGACCGCATGCACCAGGCCGGCATCAAGATCATCATGGGCACGCCGACTTACTCGATCCCCGCCTGGCTTTACCACAAGCACCCCGAAGTTTTGGCCCAGCGGCTCGGCAATGAACGCCCTACCTACGGCATGCGCCAGAACATGGACGTGACGAGCCCCGCCTTCCGCTTCTACGCCGAGCGCGTCATACGCCAGATTCTCAACCACTACAAGAACCACCCGGCCATCATCGGCTACCAGCTCGACAACGAGACGACCTCATACGGCACGGCCGGCCCCAACGTGCAGGTCGCCTTCACCGATTACCTCAAGAAAAAATTCGGCGCGGCCAGTGAATTAAATAAAGCGTGGGGACTCAATTACTGGGGCCAGAGAATCAACGACTGGGACGAGCTGCCGCCGCGCGAGGGCATTCTTAATCCCGGCTACAAGCTCGAATGGGAACGTTATCAACATAAAATCGCCACCGACTATCTGGCGTGGCAGGCGCGCATCGTCAACGAGTACAAGCGCCCCGATCAGTTCGTCTGTCACAACTTCGTCGGCGGCGTCCGCACCGACGTTGACCAGTACGACATCGCGCAGTACCTGGACATCGCGGGGACGAACCCTTACGCTCCGTGGTCGGTCGGCCCAGACGCCGTGGACGGCATGGAATGGGCCATTTCCGGCGACCTCGCGCGCTCGCTGAAGCGCCAGAACTACCTCATCACGGAGACCAACGCGCAATCAATCGGCTGGGACTCCAGGACACAGTTCCCGCCCTACGACGGGCAGCTTCGGCTGAACGTCTACAGCCATCTCTCCAGCGGGGCCAACATGGTCGCTTACTGGCACTGGCACTCGCTCCACTACGGGCAGGAGACCTACTGGAAGGGCGTGCTCTCGCACGACCTCGAACCGAACCGCGCTTACGCGGAAGTCTCGCGCACGGCGCACGAGTTGAAGGAATTGGGCCAGTGGCTCGTCAACCTGAAGAAGACGAACCATGTGGCGCTCCTTTACAGCGTGGACTCGTACCACGGCATCCAGTACATGCCGTTCGACAGCCGCGTGAACTACCAGACCGTGCTTTATCAAATGTACGGCGCGCTCTACCGCCAGAACGTCGGCGTGGACTTCGTCTTTCCACAGAGCACGAATTTCAACGACTACAAAGTGATCGTCGTCCCGCCGCTCTACGTCGCCTCGGACGCGCTCCTGCAAAAGCTCTCGGACTTCGTGCGCCAGGGCGGACACCTCGTCGTGAGTTTCAAGAGCGGCTTCACGAACGAGAACTCGACCGTGCGCTGGACGAAAGCGCCCGGCCCCTTGCGCGAGGCCGCAGGCTTTTACTACCAGGAGTTCGCCAACCTGCAACAGCCTCTGAAGCTCAAGGGTGATCCCTTCCAGGCGGGCGAAGAGAACACGGTGCGCGCATGGGCCGAGTTCATCATTCCCGAAAAGGCGCAGACGCTCGCCTCCTACGACCACCCGTTCTATGGCAAGTGGCCCGCGCTCACGCGCAACACCTTCGGCAAAGGCACGCTGACTTACGAAGGCACGTTCCTCTCGGACAAGTTGCAGGAGAAAGTTTTGTTCGACGTGCTGAAGCTCGCGGGGCTCGACGGCCCGGACCAACAACTGGCCGCGCCCGTGCGCGTCAAGCACGGCGTGGACAACGCCGGCAAGAACCTTCACTACTACCTGAACTATTCGAGCCAGAGTCAGACTTTTACTTACCCGTACGCGAGCGGCACGGACCTGCTGACGAAGAAGACCGTCAACAAGTCTCAGGCGGTCGAGTTGGCTCCCTGGGATTTGGTCATCATCGAAGAGAAGTAGGTTAGGTTTATTTCGCGGGGTCGCCGTAGAGGATGCCACGACCGCCTGTGCCAATATAGACGCGGCCGTAGAGGCGCGGGTCGCCCGTGATGACGTTGATCTGGCCGAACTGGTGCAGGTCGTCGTTGATGCGAACCCAGGTTCGGCCGGCGTTGTCCGAGCGGAAGAGTCCTTGAACGGTTCCGACTTTGCCCGCGACGTAGACGGCCGGGTAGCCACAGCCCCGCGCGGCCTTGCCGAAGCCGAGCGCGTAGACTTCCGCGATGCTCTCGACTTTGATGAAACTCCGTCCCGAATCAATCGAGCGGTAGAGGCCATCGCCGGCCGTGTGGCGCGAGCCGCTGCCGGTCGAGAGCCAGAGGTCGCCCTCGAAGCCTGGCGCGGCGTGCAGCGTCCCGAAACCCGCCGGCAGATTTTGAGCCGCTAAGTGGAAAGTCTCCCCGCCGTCCGCGCAAGCGTAGACTTTTCCAGCCTGCCGGTCGTAAGCATAAAACTTTTCCGGGTTGACGCGGTCGGAGATGACTTTCAAATTTCGTGGGATTCCCATGACACGATTCCACGTCGCGCCGCGGTCGCGCGAGAAATGCGGGAAGCCGTCGCGCATGGTCCAGATGATCGTCCGCCCGTCGGCCGAGACCGCGACCGTGCCAGCGCCACGTCCTTCGGGCTCTGAAGCGAACGGCGTCCACGTCGTCGCGCCGTCCGTGGAATATGCGCCGTGACTCGTCCCGCCCTCGCGCCCGTGCCCGCTCGTGCCGACGCGGACGACGAACGAAGGCTCTCTCTCGGCGAAGTCGAGCCCCTCCGCGTTAGCGAAGATTGGATTGCTGAACATGCCTTCGGGCGGCGACAGGTCCAATCGGTTGTGGCGAAAGCCGCCTATGTCGCCGACGCCGCTGACGAGGTGCGCGCCCTCGGGCGGGCTGACGAGGTCGAGCGCGACTGTCTCTTCAATGCCCCATGAACTAAAGGCCCAATGTGTCTGTCTGCCTCTGTCCGAAGCGGTCACGTCGCGGCTCTCCCAGACGCCCTGCCCCGTGACGTAGAGCACGCGATTCGAGTCGAACGGGTCAATCTCCACGTCGCCCATCCAGCCCGTCGAGGAAGGCTCGGCGCGATGCCAGTAGAGCCAGGGCGCGTCCGTAGAGGTGCGGACGGCCTTCGGCCCGATGGCCGTCCAGTGTTCGCCGCCGTCCGTGCTGCGAAAGATTTCGTCGCCTCGGTCCCAGCGCGCGAAGGTGACGACCATCAGTGTGCGCGGGCGGCGAGCGTCAACTGTCACGCCGCCGTAGCCGAAACGATCATGAGCGCCGGGCTTGATCGGCGTGACGTTGGTCCAAATATTTTTCCGCGTGTCGTAGCGCCAGACCGCGCCGTCGGTCATCGTGTTTGGCCCAGGCTCCCTGCCGTATGTGAGGTAGAGCATCCCGTCTGAGGCGAGCGCGGAATGATTGGGCCGCAAGCCTTCCGGCTGGTCGTGAACGGGAGCCCAGGACTTGCCGCCGTCCGTGCTGCGGTAGAGGCTCGTGTCCGGCGTTGACACTCCGACGTAGATGGTTTGCGTCGGCTTCCCTCTCCTACTGTCGCGCGCGTCGAACTGCACGAAGACAATCCCGACCACCTGTCTCTCGTAAGGCACGGGACCGGACTCGCTCTCGCCTGTATCAACGCCGTGCTCAAAGTTGGAAGGAAAGCTCTTGACCTTTTCCCAGGTCGCGCCGCTGTCCGCGCTGTGCCAGAGTCCGTCGCGGCGCGAGCCGAAGAAAAGACTGCGGCCGTCATTCGGGTCAACGGCGAGGCGCTCGCCGTTAGCGCGGCCCGCCTCGTTGCCGCCCATCTTGAAAGGCATGTCGGCGCGGAGCCACGTGCGGCCGCGATTCTCGGAGCGCAGGATGGCTCCGTTCGCGACGCGCGGGTTGGTGTAGATGCCTGCGGCTAGATAAACGCGGTTCGGCTTTGAAGGATCAACGGCCAGGCTCTCGATTCCCGTCAAGTGCCAGTCGCTCATCCCTATCATGTCCGTGATGGGAACCCACGCGCGCGCGTGCGGGTCGCGCCTGTAAGCGCCGCCCACGTCCGTGCGCGCGTAAATGAGGCCGCGCTGTGTTGGGTGCGTGATGATGCCCGTGACGAAGCCGCCGCCGACAATCACCACGCTCCGCCACCTGTAAGGCTCAGAGGCGACGCGCCCCGGCGCGGGGCGGATTGAAACAGGGATGGAGAGGAGAAGAAATGCGGAATGCAGAATGATGAATGATGAATTAAAAAGCCATCGTTTCTTATTCATCATTCATCACTCCGCATTTATCATTGCTTTTAACTTCTTCCTCTGACGTGGACCACTTTTTCCAATTTAATATCGGCGGAAGAACTCCCGACCATGACGTTGACCCTGCCGTCCTCGACCGTGAAGCGGTGGCGCGCGGCGTCCCAGTAGGCGAGTTGTTCCGGCTTGAGAGTTAATTGGACGGTCTTCGTTTCGCCGGGGCTGAGGGCGACGCGCGCGAAGCCTTTCAGCTCCTTGAGCGGGCGCTCGACCGATGATTCCAGGTGCTTGACGTAGAGCTGCACGACCTCTTCGCCCTCACGTCGTCCGGTGTTCTTCACGTCCACGCTGACGGTAAAGGGGCTGGACGGGCTGCGATGAACGGCGGCCGCGCGCAGGTTCGCGTAACTGAAAGTCGTGTAGCTCAGGCCGTAGCCGAAGGGGTAGAGCGGCTCACCCTTGAAGTACATATAGGTGCGGCCGTGGCGTATGTCGTAGTCCATCATGGGCGGCAACTGCTCTATGGATTTGGGCCAGGTCTGCACGAGGCGGCCCGCCGGGTTGTAGTCGCCGAAGAGCACGTCGGCCAGCGCGTTGCCCTCCTCCTGGCTATTGTTGGCGAGGTGGACGATTGCCGGCACGTTCTCGTTCGTCCAGTTAATCGCGTAAGGGAAACTGGCCCTGAGCACGACCACCGTCTTCGGGTTCGCCGCGAAGACACGCTTGATGAGTTCTTCCTGTTCAAGATTGATGGCGAGGCGGTCCACGGCCTCTTTGCCGTCGCTCGGCGTGGGGCACTTCTCCCAGCCGGCGTCGCAGGTCGGGTGGTTGCCGACGACGACAATCGCCACATCCGCCGAGCGCGCGACTCTTTCGGTCTCGTCGTGGTCGTCGCCCGTGGCGTGTCTCACTTCGATGCCTGGGCCAATTTTATTCTGGATTCCGGCGAGCGGCGTGACCGCGTAGGGCGGCGTGCCGCTGTACCAGTCGAGCAGCACCTGATCGGCGCGCGGGCCGATGACGGCGACCGATTTGAGCGTGCGGCGGTCGAGCGGGAGCAAGCCGCGCGAGTTCTTTAAAAGGACGATTGACTTCTGCGTCACGAGCCGCGCGAGCGACTTGTGCGCGTCGGTCAGCCAGGGGTCGCCAGTGTCTTTGATGTTCGCGTAGGGGACGCGCTCGGGCGGGTCGAGCAGGCCGAGGCGGAGCATCACGCGGAAAGTGTTCCGTAGGACTTTATCTATGTCCGCTTCGGCCAGCAGCCTCTTCTCCAGTGCGCCGCGCACGGGCGCGCGGTAGTCGTCCAGGAACTGTCCGATGCCGGCCTTGACGACGGCGGCCGAGGCTTCCTCGAACCCCGCGAAACGCTTGTGGCCCGTGACCAGCAGTTTCATCCCGCCGCCGTCCGTGCAGATGATGCCGTCCTCGCCCCACTCGGCGACGGCCACGTCTTTCAAGATAGGATTGATGTGCATGGGCGTGCCGTTGACGGCGTTGTAAGAGGCCATGAAGGCGCGCGCGCCGCCCTCCATGATGCCCATGCGAAATGGCACAGAATAGTATTCGCGGAAAAGCCGCTCGTCGAAGTCGGAGGACGAGCTGCCTCGGTTGTTCTCGTTGCTGTTGGCTAGAAAATGTTTGAGGAGCGAGGCCGCTTGCCAGTACTTCGAGTGATCGCCCTGCAAGCCTTTGACGAAGGCGACCGTCATGGTGCCGTTCAGATAAGGGTCTTCGCCGTAGCACTCTTCGGTGCGGCCCCAGCGCGGGTCGCGCCCGAGGTCCGCGTTGGGCGAGCGGATGACGAGGCCGCTCCGGCTCTTGCTGAACTTACTGGTCTGAAAAATGTAGCGCGCCTCGTAGCCTTCGACCGCCGCCGCCTTACGCAACAGTTCCGGATCCCAAGTCTCGCCCAGGCCGTAGCCTTGGGGGAAGGTCGTCGTCGGCACGGACACAGCGCCTCCCCACTTGCCCGGCCCGCCGGCGGAGAGCCCGTGTATGCCCTCCATGTGGTTCGCGCCCTTGATGCCCAGGCGTGGCACGCTCGGCGTCGTCCCCAGACACTCGATCTTCTCTTCGAGCGTCATCAGCGAAAGCAAGTTCGTGATTCTCTCTTCCGCCGGCAGGTCCGGGTTTTGAAACGGGTATTGATAGGCGGAGGCTTGGAACGACGAAGTCGCGCGAGGCGGCGCGACGGCGAGTATAAATAAGAATGACGCCGCCAACGTCGCGATGAATTTGAAGCGCAGTCTCATCTGCTATCTCCAGACAAGCACGTCGGCCGGCTTGAGCGGCGTCGCGCCGTACAGGATTTCCGCCCCTTTTGGCACAGCGATGTCGGCCAGGCGCGAGGAGTAGTTGACGGCGACCCAGAAGCCGTCGCGCCAGTCAACGTAAACGCCCGCCGGATAATCCGCCGTCGAGAGTCCCGCGCGCTTGTAGACTTCGCGTAAGACTTCCCTCTCCAGCCGGCCGTCTTTCGTCTGCACGCCGATGTAGGTCACGCTCCCCTTGCCCACACGCCTGTAAGTCACGGCGCTCTGCCCCGCGTAGAACTGATTAGAATATTGGGCCAGGCTCTCCGTCCCTGCGAGCGGCTTGAGCACGTCCGCCCAGACGTTCCACGGGTAAGTCTCGCCGCTCAGACGGACTTCGCCCTTGCCCTCCGGCAAAAGCAGGTCGAAGAAGGAGACTTCAGCGCCGATGAGCTTGTAAATTGGCTCAGCCCAGCGCGCCTCCCACAATTGTCCGTTGCGTTTCTTCTGCCCCGTGCGCGCCGTCAGGACCAGGTGGCCGCCGGCTTCGGCATAGCGCTGCCACTTGCGCACCAGTTCCTCGTCAATCAGTTGATAGGCCGGCGCGATCAAGACTTTGTACTTCGAGAAATCGTCGGCCTCGCTCACGTAGTCGAGCGGCGCGCCGAAGGATTTCGTGATTCCCATGTAGCGGAACATATGGCCCCAGGTGTCCCACAGTCCCGTCTGCTTCTGCTGGTCTATGTTCCAGAGGTTCTCGTGGTTCCAGAGAATCGCCGTCCGCCGCGCCGCATAGTCAGCAGGCGGCTGGGCCGACGCCGCGAACTTAGCGCGCAGCTCTCTCATCTCGCGCGCGACCTGGCTGTACTGCAAGCCGCCGGGGCTGGGCGTCACGCCGTCCGTGCCGACAATGCCGTAGTGATACTGCTCGCTGCCGTAGAGCGGCTGGCGGTAGCGGTAAGTGCAGGCGAACGAGCAGCCGCCCGCGAAGGCGTGCCAGAGCCACATGCGGACGACGCCGGGAGCGGGCTGCGGGTTGATCCATGCCCAGTTGACCTGGCCCGGCTGCAACTCCATCACGCCGGTCACGCCCTTGATGCTTCGGTAGAAAGAGTTGGCGAAGGCTATGCCGTCCTGCCAGCCCAGGCGGAAGCCTTCCTCGCCGAGGTTCGCGCCGCCGCTCACCGGGTACATGGTGTAAGAGATGAAGTCCAGAGCGTCGGAGCGGCGCGGGTCTGCGTTGCCGATGTTCGAGATGTAATTCGTCGTGATCCACTGCGCGGGGTCTGTGTGGCGGCGGATGAGCGCGGCCTGCCAGTTGAGAAACTCGGCTATCTGGTCGGCGCTGAAGCGGCGGTAATCGAGCAGGGCGTGCGGGCTCGGCCCATAGAGCAGCGTCGGGTTCGGGATGATGACCTGCTCGAAGCTGTTGTACTTCAGGCTCCAAAAGTTCGCGCCCCACTCGCGGTTCAAAACGTCAACCGTCTGGTAACGCGCCTTGAGCCAGTCGCGGAAAGCGCTTTGCGCCGACGGGCTGTAATCCGAGAAGCCCTGCGGCTCGTTGTCCAGTTGCCAGCCCCAGACCGCCGGGTTGCGGCCGTAGCGCTTAGCCATCTCTGTGACGACGCGCTCCGTCAGTCGCCGGTAGTCGGGGTCGGCCAATGCGTTGTTGCCGCGCGAGCCGTGCTCACGCCTGCGCCCGTCCGCACCCACCATGTAAGCGTTCGGGTACTTCTCGTACATCCAGGCGGGCGGCGTCGGCGTCGGCGTGCAGAGGATAACTTTGAGGTGGTGGCGCGCGGCCAACTCGACCGCATGGTCGAGCCACTCGAAATCGAACTTGCCCTCCTCGGGCTCCATGAATGCCCACGCGAACTCAGCCATGTGGACGAACTCGAAACCCATCTTCTCCATGTTGGCGAAGTCGCGGTCCCACTGCTCGCGCGGCCAGTGCTCCGGGTAGTAATAGACGCCGACCCTCATCAAATCTTTGACCGGGAAGAAACGGCGCGCGGACTCTTCGGCCGACGAGCGGACGGCCGAAAAGTTAAGGACGAGGCAGGCGACGAGCAGGAGCGATAAACGCCTGAGAAGTGTTTGCTTCTTCATCTATGTTCTCGGAAGCCGTTTGAAAAGTTATCAGTTTGAAAAGTTATCAGACTTCTCGTCCCGTAGGGACGCAGTGAAAATAGCCCAGCACTTCAGTGCTGGGTAATCCGGCGGTTTGTATTCGCAGTCCCGTAGGGACGGCCGAGGATTTCAGCCGTCCCTACGGGACTGCGAATTTCTATCGCGCTCGTTCCCAGCACTGAAGTGCTGGGCTATTGTCGGTCGTCCCCTGCGGGGACTTTCAAAACGTTTCTTAACCTTCCGATTTATTCCTCACTGCGCCTGCGCGCGGACCACTTTCCACTTGACTCTGCCGCGTAGCGGGTCGTTCCTGAGCACGAAGCTGTTTTGGCGTGCGTCGAGGTCGAGCGTTTGCAGCTTGCCATCGGGCAGCGCGAAGAGGCCATTGACCGCCGCGCTGTCGGTCGCGAAGACGCGCAGCTCGACGTTGGTCCAATCCATCTCGGACGTGCTCTGCGCCACACTGATGTGCGGGAGGACCGTGTGGTCTTTGACGAGCAGCACGACCGGAATCTGCCCGGCCGTAATATTGTGCCACTGCGCGCCGCGATAGACCTTACCCGTCTGGTAATCAATCCACGCGCCGGGCGGCAGGTAAACGCGGCGGGCGCTCGTTCCCTCCTCCATCATCGGGGCCACGAGCAGACTGCTCCCGAACATATACTCGTCGTCAATCGTCCAGGAGGTAGGGTCCTGCGGGTACTCGAAGAAGAGCGTGCGCAGCATCGGGAAGCCGCGCGCCGAAGAGTCCTTCGCCTGCGCGATGATGTAGGGCATGAGCGAGTATTTCAAACCGAGCGCGCGCCGGAAGTCTTCGGTCAGCGCCTCGTCGTACTCCCAGGGCTCGCGCGGCGGCGCGCCGTGCGCGCGCGTGTGCGAGGTCAAGACGCCCCAGGCCAGCCAGCGCCGGTAGAGGTCGCGCGGCGCGCGGTTGACGAAGCCGCCAACGTCGTGGCTCCAATAAGTGAAGCCGGAGAGTCCGAAGGAGAGCCCGCCGCGCAACTCGGCCGCCATCGCGGAATCCGTGTTCTCCGCGTCGCCGCCCCAGTGTAAAGGGTAACGCTGGCTACCGGCCCAAGCGCTTCTGGCCCAGATGATGTTCTCGCCCGTCACCTCTTTGGTGATGTCCGCGACCGCCTTGTTGTAGCGCAGCGGATACAAGTTGTGCTCGTAGAGGCCCGAGCGGCCCGAAGCGTAAAGCCCGTTGACGGGCGCGCCCTCGCCGAAGTCCACCTTGATCGCGCCGACGCCCATCTTCAACAGGCTGGCGAGCTTCCCCTGATACCACTTGACCGCCGCAGGGTTACTCATGTCCAGCACGGCGTCCTCGAAGGGGAGCCCGCCCGACTCGTTTTTGACGGCGTAACCCTTCGAGACTATCTCGTCGTACAGCTCGTTCTTCGGCGTGAAGTAGGTGTACTGCCAGAGGCTCACATGAAAGCCCTGCTTCTTCAAATCGGCGATCATCTTCGCGGGGTCGCGGAAGCGAGTTTTGGAAAACTCGTAGTTGCTGCGCCAGTCCGTCTCGAACCAGCCCGTGTCGAGATGTATCACGTCCGACGGGATGCGGTACTGCCTGAGCTTCGCGGCCACGTCGCGGACTTCGTCCTCGGCTTTATAAGTGATGCGGCTCATCCAGAAGCCGAAGGACCAGAGCGGCGGGACGGGGCTGCGGCCCGTCAAGGCCGTGTACTCGGAGAGCACGTCTTTCGGCTCGCCCAGGAAGACGAAGATGTCGAACTGCTCGTCGCCCGTGTAGATGGTGTTGTGCTGGTCGTAGGTCTTGCCGAAGTCGAAGGTGACGGGCGTCGAAGTGTGGACGAACATGCCGTAGCCGCGGCTCGACAGGAAGAACGGAATCGGCTTGTACATGAACTCGTTCTGCACGCCCATGCCGTCGCGCGTCCAGGCGTTGACCCTCTGGCCGCGCTTGTCGAGACGCGTGAACGACTCGCCTGTGCCAAAAATCTTTTCGTCGTGCGAGAGCTGGAAGCAGGCGGCCGTGCGCCGCGCCAGGTCCGAGGCGCGGCGGATGAAGGAGAAAGGAACGGGCGTGAAATACGTGGCCGGGTCGCCGGCTGTCTGCGTGCGCGTCAAGAGCCGGCCCGATTGGTCGTAGAATTCGACGTGCCACGGGTCTTTGACGAGGCGGACGCGGCCGTAAGCGCTCGTGTAGGTCACGTCCTTGTCCGTCTGCTCGACGCGCCAGGACGTGTCGCGCGGGACCGCGCCGGCGAGCATGAGCGACGTGCCGTCGCCCAGAGGGGCGTTGCGCGTGTTGAAGCGCAGGCGAACCGTTCTCGGGCTGACGAAGGTGATGGAGAACGGCAGCACCGGGTCCTGGTCGTACTCCGTGCCCGGAAACTCCGTGCCCTTGCCTTTGCCGAGCGTCACGTCAATCTTGTTGAAGGAGAGCGTAGTGCCGCGCAAGTACCTGTCCCACTGTAAGAGGCCCGCGCCGGTCGCGGGATTGAAGTCCGTGACCTTGCTCCCGACGAAGTAGACCTGCTCCATCTTCTGAAAATCCTGGCCCACGTCCACGGGGTCGTTCAAGACTTGCGGCTGCTGGGCCACGGCACGGTCGCGGCACGCGAAGAGAGTCAGGAGGATGAGCGCCAGGAGCGGCGCGAAGGTTTGTTGTCTCCGCGTGCAAAAGGTATGACAACACGTCGGCATTGCCGTAGAAGGCGCTGAAGTTTTCATGCGCGGTCTGCCTTATTGTAGAAATCTGGATTGCAGGAGCTTCGGTGCGCGCATTCTCTTCCATTCCCGCTTCCATTTCAAGTTTTTATTTCTCGACACGTTTTTATTTCCCGACAAACTTTTCTCCTCATCGCCGCAGGATTTGATATATTCGGACGCAAGCAAGAACACACAGAGAAACGGGAACGGAGAAACTGAAAACCAGATGAAACGAATTCTGCCTGCCGCCTGCTGCCTGCTGCTCTCCGTCTTCTGGGCCTCCGCCGCTCACGGCCAGAAGTTCGAGCAATTGGCACAGACGCCGCCGATGGGGTGGAACAGTTGGAACAAGTTCGGCTGCAACGTCAACGAGGCGCTGATCCGCGAGACGGCCGACGCGATGGTTTCTTCGGGGATGAAGGACGCGGGCTACCTCTACGTCAACATAGACGACTGCTGGCACGGCGAGCGCGACGCGCAAGGCTTCATCAAGCCGGACCCCTCGCGCTTCCCTTCCGGCATGAAGGCGCTCGCAGACTACGTCCACTCGAAGGGGTTGAAGCTCGGCATCTACTCCGACGCGGGCTGGAAGACCTGCGGCGGCAAGCCCGGCAGCCGCGGGCGCGAGTACCAGGACGCGCAGACCTACGCCGAGTGGGGCGTGGACTATTTGAAGTACGACTGGTGCAACACGGAAGGCTTGAAGGCAGAGGGCGCTTACCTGACGATGCGCGACGCGCTCTACGCGGCGGGCCGCCCCGTGGTCTTCAGCATCTGCGAGTGGGGCTCGGACAAGCCCTGGGACTGGGGCAAGAAAATGGGCCACCTCTGGCGCACGACCGGCGACATCTACGCCTGCTTCGACTGCATCAAGGACCACGGGACGTGGCAGGCGCTCGGCGTGATGAAGATTCTGGACAAGCAGCAGGGCTTGCGCGAGCACGCCGGGCCGGGCCACTGGAACGACCCGGACATGCTGGAGGTCGGCAACGGCATGAGCGTGAGCGAAGACCGCGCGCACTTCTCCATGTGGGCCATGCTCGCCGCCCCGCTCATCGCCGGCAACGACCTGCGCAGCATGTCGCAGGAGACCAGGGCCATCCTGACGAACAAGGAAGTGATCGCGGTCAACCAGGACGCGCTCGGCGTGCAGGGGTTTCAATATTGGGCCAAAGACAAAGTGGAGGTCTGGTTCAAGCCGCTGAGCGACGGCTGGGCGATGGCCGTTTTGAACCGTAGCGAGTCGCCTTACGAACTCTCCTTCGACTGGAAGCGTGAGCAGGTCGGAGACACTTTCTCGAAAAGGGCCGCCCGCTTTGACATCGTCGAGTACGCCGTGCGCGACCTCTGGTCGGGGCGCGACCTGGGAAGCACGAAGCGCACGCTCTCCGCGACAGTCCCCCCGCACGACATCCTGATGTTACGTCTCAAGAAGATGTAAGTTTGAAGATACGAGGAGCCATTTAGATGAAGCACACAAACACTCTCCTGATCGCCGCGTTCCTGCTGGCCTCAACTTTGGCTGTCGGGGTCTCGGCGGTTGACTCGCCGAAGGCCGAGCGCGTCAAGACCACGGGCGGCGTCGTTGAAGGGACCGCCGATTCTGGCACAGGCGTCCGCACGTTCAAGGGCGTGCCGTTCGCCGCGCCTCCCGTCGGCGACTTGCGTTGGAAAGAGCCGCAGCCGCTGAAGAAGTGGAAGGGCGTGCGCCAGGCCACGCAGTTCGGCCCGCGCTGCATGCAGGCTCCCATCTTCGGCGACATGAATTTCCGCTCCGGCTCGATGAGCGAAGACTGCCTCTACCTGAACGTCTGGACGCCGGCCAGGTCGGGCAAGGAGCGTCTGCCCGTGCTCGTCTACTTCTACGGCGGCGGGTTCGTCGCGGGCTCGGCCGACGAGCCGCGCTACGACGGCGAGGGCATGGCGCGCAGGGGCATCGTCGCCGTCACGGTGAACTATCGCTTAGGCGTCTTCGGCTTCTTCGCTCACCCGGAGTTGACGAAGGAGTCGCCGCACAAGGCGTCTGGCAACTACGGCCTGCTGGACCAGGCGGCCGCGCTCCGCTGGGTGCGCGAGAACATCGCGGCCTTCGGCGGCGACCCCAACAAGGTCACCATCGCTGGCGAGTCCGCAGGCTCCGTCTCGGTCAGCGCGTTGATGGCTTCGCCGCTCTCGAAAGACTTGATCGCGGGAGCCATCGGCGAGAGCGGCGCGATCACGGGCACGCTGCGCGCCGTCCCGCTCGCGCAGGCCGAAGCCGCGGGCTCAAAGTTCGCGGCCGACCTCGGCGCGTCCTCGCTCCAAGGCTTACGCGCGATGAAGACTGAGCAGATTTTCGAGCCGGCGACCAGGGGAGGCTTCGCGAGCGTCGCGCGCTTCCCCATCACCGTGGACGGCTACTTCCTGCCGGAAGAGCCGGCGGCGATTTACGCTGCCGGGCGACAGGCCCGCGTCCCGCTGCTCGCGGGGTGGAACTCGGAGGAGATGACCTGGATGGCCTTCCTACAGGGCCAGGAGCCCACGCCGGAGAATTACGAAAAGGCCGTGCGTAAACTTTACGGCGAGCGGGCCGACGAAGCGCTCAAGCTCTACCCCGCTACGACTAAAGACGAAGTCATCGCGTCCGCGACCGACCTCGCGGGCGATCTCTTCATCGCCTATAGCACCTGGAAGTGGTCCGACCTGCACGCGCGCACGGGCGGCAAGCCCGTCTATCGTTACTTCTACGCGCGGCCGCGCCCCACGATGAGGCCCGAGATGGGCAACGCGACCGCAGGGCTCGCCGGGGGAGTCGTGAAGGGACAGACGGGTCCGCCCCCACCGCCGGCGAGCGGCGCTGTCCACTCGGCCGAGATTGAGTACGCGCTCGGCAACCTCGCGACCAACACGGTCTACGCGTGGACGCCAGATGATTACAAAGTCTCCGAAGTCATGCAGGCGTACTTCGCGAACTTCGTCAAGACGGGGAACCCGAACGGCGCGGGACTGCCGAACTGGCCCGCAGTCGGCGATGGCGACGCACAGGTCATGCGCCTCGACGTAGAATCGCGCGCCGAACCCGAGAAGCATCGCGCGCGTTACCTGTTCCTGGACCAATCCGCCACGAAGCGGGCGAACTGAGTTGCTAAGAAGGGGCGGACGACTTGTCCTCTGCCCCTACAATTTTATCTAACGACGCGGGTGATCCATTCTTCCTCCTTTCCACGCGTAAATAAAGTAGAGGTCTGTGAACGGCTCGGAGAAGGAGGAAGAGGCTGTGTATCGAAAGTTGCTGGTGGTGCTGGCGGTGGTCGTGCTCTCTGTGGGTGCGAGCGCGAAGCCGAATGACGAGCGCGCGGTGCGCGATTTGATTGAGCGGTGGGACGCGGCGTACCGCAGTCTTGACGCGAAGGCACTGGCGTCGCTGGAGACGGAAGACTTCGAGCTGGTCAACCGTGTGGGGTGGTGGACGAAGGCCGCCAGCCGCGCGGAGAACGAACGCATGTGGGCCTGGGGCTTCGAGGTCATCTACAAGGGGAAGCCTGGCCCTCAGCACACAGTCGAGAGCGTGCGCTTCATCAGCCCAGGCGTGGCGGTCGTGCAGGCGCACGCCGACTGGCCCGCGCTGACGCTCGACGACGGCACAAACATCCCGCCGCACGGCGAGATAGTCACCTTCGTCATCGTCAGGCAAAAGAAGAATTGGCTCATCGCCTCGCAGAACATACACAACCAGATGCCGGGCGAAGAACTCCCGTCGCCGCTGCCCTGGGCACAGAAGGCCGCGCCGGCGAATAACGCGAAGGATTAATAAAAGAGGAGGGTCTTGAGAACGTGTTGATTCTCGAACAGGACGCTTACCAAGCGGGCCTGCCGCGCGAGTCGTTCGACTTCTTACTGGAATTGTACCTCGCCGCGCGCGCGAAGCTCCGAAGGCAGCAGGCTGTGGTAGATGAACTCGTGAAGCGGCGTCTCCACGTTCACCGATTGGCCCAGGCGCACGACCGCGCCGCTCCACGCGTCCAACTCTGACCGCTTGCCGGCGATCACGTCTCTTTGTAGTGAAGTGGTCGAGCCCGCGTCCAGCCCGTCCACCAGCGCCATCGTCTTCTCGACCGCGTCGTCCGCCAGAGCGATTCGACGCGCGCGCGCGACCGCCAGAATCTCAAGCATCCCTCTTTCGAGTAGCCGCCGCGTCTCCGGCAAACTGCGTATGATGCCGACGGGCGCGCGCGACAAGGCTCCCACTCCGCCGTAGGGTGTGACGAAGATAAACTTCTCCCACAGCGCGACGCGAATGTCCGGCGGAATTTCAGCCCGCACGCCGGCGCGCTCGAACGCGCTCCTCAATCGCTCGGCCCGCTGGCTCAATTGATTGTCCTGCTCGCCGAACTTGACGAAGTTGGTTTGGCCCAGACTGAGGATGTGTCCCGGCGCGACGACGCGGCTGACCGTCCCGCACAAGCCTTCCAGAACGCGCTCGCTTCCGAGCGCCTGGGCCAATTGCGCGGCGGCCTCGACTCCGTTTTGCAGCGGCACGACGAAAGTCTCCGGCCCAATCATCGGCCGCATCGCCCGTGTCGCTTCCTCCAACTGCCACGTCTTGGTGCCGACGAGTACCACGTCAACCGCGCCGACCTCCGCCGGGTCGTCCGTCGCACGCGCAGGGTGTATGAGAACGTCGCCGCCCGGAGTTTCGACGCGCAGGCCGTGCTCGCGAATCGCCCGCAGGTGTTCCCCGCGTGCGATGAAAGTCACGTCCTCGCCCGCGTGCGCGAGTCGCGCCCCGAAGTAGCCGCCCGCCCCGCCTGTGCCAAAAATTGCGACGCGCATCAAAGGTCTCCCGCAGAGTTAAAGCGCCTGCCCACGCTTTGAAAATATTTTCAAAAAAAAGATACTGCCCGTGTCGAATCACGCGCCCCTCGTTCGTCGTGTCAGTAGAGGGAGGTTAAAAGCCCCGCTCGGAATACGAAAAATATAAGGAGAAATTACCATGCGGTTCATGATTTTAGTTAAGGCCAGCGAAGAATCGGAAGCGGGCGTGCTCCCGGACGAGAAGATTCTGACGGAGATGGGCAAGTTCAACGAGGAACTGGTCAAGGCCGGCGTGATGCTCGCGGCCGAGGGGCTGCACCCCAGTTCCAGGGGCGCGCGCGTCAAGTTCGAGGGCGCGAAGCGGACGGTGACGGACGGCCCGTTCTCCGAGACGAAAGAGTTGGTCGCGGGCTTCTGGCTATGGCAGGTCAAGTCTAAAGAGGAGGCCATCGAGTGGCTCAAGCGCGCGCCGTTCGACGGCGGCACGGAGGTCGAGATTCGGCAGGTCTTCGAGGCAGAGGACTTCGGGGCCAACCTCACGCCGGAGCTGAGAGAGCAGGAGGAGCGCCTGCGCGCGCGAGTTGCGGAGAAGCAGTAACGCACAGTGACGACTTCCGAGACACATCGCACCATTGACGCGGTCTGGAGGATAGAGTCCGCGAAGCTCATCGCGGGGCTCGCGCGAATGGTGCGCGACGTAGGGCTGGCCGAGGAATTGGCCCAGGACGCCCTGCTGATTGCGCTGGAGCGGTGGCCCGAGACGGGCGTCCCTGAAAACCCGGGCGCATGGCTGATGGCCGCCGCCAAGCACAAGGCGCTTGACCACCTGCGCCGCGCCAAGCTGCTGGAGCGCAAGCACGAGGAGTTGGGCCGCGAACTGGAGGCCAGGGAGATGACGACGCCAGACTTCGACTCGGCGCTCGACGACGACATAGGCGACGACCTCCTGCGCCTCATCTTCACGGCCTGCCACCCTGTACTCTCGGCCGAGGCGCGCGCGGCGCTCACGCTCCGCCTGCTCGGCGGCCTGACGACCGAAGAGATCGCGCGCGCCTTCCTCACGCCTGAGCCGACGGTGGCCCAACGCATCGTGCGCGCGAAGCGGACGCTCTCGGAAGCGCGCGTTCCCTTCGAGGTTCCGCGCGGGGCCGACCGCGCCGCGCGGCTCTCGTCCGTGCTCGAAGTCATTTACCTCATCTTCAACGAGGGGTACTCCGCGACCGCTGGCGACGACTGGGTGCGCCCGGCCCTTTGCGAAGAGGCGCTGCGCCTGGGGCGCATCCTCGCGGAATTGGCCCAGGAGGAGCCGGAGGTTCACGGGCTGGTCGCGCTGATGGAGATTCAGGCTTCGCGTCTGCGGGCGCGCGTCGGAAAGTCTGGCGAGCCCGTTCTCCTACTCGACCAGGACCGAGGGCGCTGGGACCAACTCCTCATACGCCGCGGCCTCGCCGCGCTCGGGCGCGCGGAGAAACTCGGGGGCGCGCTCGGCCCTTACGCCTTGCAGGCCGCGATTGCCGCCTGCCACGCCCGCGCGCGCACAGCGGAGGAGACTGACTGGGCGCGTATCGCCGCGCTCTACGACGCGCTCGCGCAACTCGCGCCCTCTCCCGTCGTCGAGCTGAACCGCGCCGTCGCGCTCTCGATGGCGTTCGGCCCGGAAGCAGGGCTCGAAATCGTTGACGCGCTGAGGCAAGAGCCCTCGCTCAAGTCTTACCACCTCTTGCCGAGCGTGCGCGGCGACCTGCTCTCCAAGCTCGGCCGCACGGAAGAAGCCCGCGCCGAGTTCGAGCGCGCCGCCTCGCTCACACGAAACTCCCGCGAGCGCGAACTACTCATGGAACGAGCGAAAGCAATGCGGAATGCGGAGTGATGAATGATGAATGAAAGACAAACGCCTTTTCATTCATCATTCATCACTCCGCATTCATCATTATTTTTTCCTGCGGTGTTTGAAGGTGCGCTCGCCGCTGCTGTAGCTGGCGACCGTTTGGCCGTCGCCGACGAGCAGGTACTTGTAGGTGGTGAGACCTTCGAGGCCGACCGGGCCGCGCGCGTGCAGCTTGCCGGTGCTGATGCCCAACTCCGCGCCGAAGCCGTAGCGGAATCCGTCCGCGAAGCGCGTCGAGGCGTTGTGGTAGACGCCGGCCGCGTCAACGCTCTCCAGAAAATGCGCGGCCGCTTCCCTGTCTTCAGTGACGATTGATTCCGTGTGGCCCGAGCCGTAAGCGTGTATGTGCGAGATCGCCTCGCCGCAATCCTTCACGACTTTGACCGCGATAATTAAGTCCGAGTACTCGGCGTGCCAGTCATCCTCCGTGGCTGGAACCACGCCCGCGGAATCGGCGACGGCGAGCGTGCGCGGGCAGCCGCGCACTTCAACCCCTGCGGAGAGAAACTGCTCGACCATCCCCGGCAGAAACTGGCCCGCAATCTCTTCGTGCACCAACAAGGTCTCGGCCGCGTTGCACGCCGCCGGGTACTGCACCTTCGAGTCGAAGGCGATGGCCCGCGCCTTCTCCACATTAGCCGCAACGTCCACGTAGACGTGACACACGCCCTCGCCGTGCCCGAGCACCGGGATGCGGCTGTGCTCGGCGACGAAGCGCACGAACTCACGCGAGCCGCGCGGGATGATTAAGTCTATCTCTTCGTCGCGCTTGAGCATCTCCGCCACGTCGTCGCGCGTGCGTAGCAGATTGAGCGCGTCCGCCGGCGCATCAGGAAATTGGGCCAGAGCTTCGTGCCAGATGGAGATTAAGGTCTCGTTGGTGTGCGCCGCCTCGGCCCCGCCTTTGAGGAGCAGCGCGTTGCCGGACTTCAAGGCGAGCGAGGTGACCTGTGGGATGACATCGGGCCTGGACTCGAAGACGACGCCGACGACGCCGAGCGGGCACGTCACTTTGTAGAGCGTCAAGTTGTCGTCTAACTCCGTGACCGCCAACTCGCGGCCCAGCGGGTCCGGCAGCGCGGCCACCTCGCGCACCCCAGTCGCCATCTGCCCGACGCCGCGCTCGCTCGTGCGCAGCCGCTCGAACATCGCGCGCGACATACGGCCACGCTCGACATCTTCCGCCGCCGCGCGGCAATCAAGCTCGTTGGCGCGAAGCACCTCCGCGCTTCTCTCCTCAATCAAATCGGCGGCGGCCAGCAACAACTCATTGCGTTGCGAGCCCGGCAAGGTCGCGAGCACGCGCGCGGCCGCCTTCGCCCGACGCGCCACGTCCGCGACCTCAGACCCCGCATCTCTAACTTCGACCGAACGACTCATCACTCCCCCAGCAAGACTATGTTGTCGCGCGTCACCAGCACGCGCGTGTGTGGCTGGGCCAGTCCCTCGCGCGCCGCCGTGTGTGCGCCTGCTTCAACGAGCGCCCTCGCCTCCGCGCTCGCACAGTTGACGATGCCGCGCGCGAACTCGCGCCCCGACGCGTCCGTGATCGCCACGACGGACTGCGGCTCGAACTGCTCCTCCACGCGCACGACCCCCGAAGAGAGCAGGCTCGCCTTGCCGCCCAGGAGGGCCGCGCGCGCGCCGTCGTTGACGACGAGACGACCGCGCACGCCCGCCGCGTAAGCGATCCAGCGGCGCTTGCCCGCCATGCGCGAAGACGACATGAAAGTGGTCCCGACCGCCTCGCCCGCGAAGATTTGTGCCAGAATGTCCGGCCCTTTCCCGTTGGCGATGACGGCCACGCCGCCCGCGCGCATCGCTATCTCCGCCGCTTCGAGTTTCGTCAACATCCCGCCGCGCCCGCCAACGGACGCGCCGCCCGCGACCGCCTTCAACTCGGGCGTGATCTCCTCCACGAGCCGCACGACCGCCGATTCTTCGCCCGCCTCCTTTGGACCAGTTCTGAAGAATAACCCTTCGACGTTCGTCAGGAGGACGAGCGCGCTCGCCTCCAGCTTGCTCATGACGAGCGCGGCGAGGCGGTCGTTGTCGCCGAAGACGCGTTCCGGCCCGCCCGTCAAATACTCCAACTCGTCGGTCGAGACCGTGTCGTTCTCGTTGACCACGGGCAGCACGTTCAGCTTGAGCAGCTTCTCCATCGTCCGGCGCAGGTTGCCGTAGCGCCGTCGGTCCTTGAAGTCGTCCTGCGTCAGGAGCACCTGCGCTATCGGTACGTTGTGCGCGCGGAACAGTTGTTCGTAAGCGTGCATCAGGAGACTCTGCCCGACGGCGGCCGCCGCCTGCCGCGTCGCCATGTCGGCGAGCCGCGAGCGGTGCAGGCCCATGCGCCCCGCGCCCAGGCCCACGGCCCCCGAAGAGACCAGGACGAGCTGGCGGCCCGCGCCCTTCAACTCGGCCATTGAGCGCACGAGCGGCCCGACGCGCTCGACGCAAATCTCGCCCCCGTCGCCGGTGACGATGCTCGTGCCGAGCTTGACGACTACACGATGCGCGGCGCGCAACCGCCGCCGGCTCTCACTCTCCAACTCACGCTCAATCATTGCCCGATCTCGTCCCGCCCGAATAACGTTCGACGGTTCGGGTAACTTTAACTTTCATCAACCGGGAAAGACAAACGGCTCGTCGCTCATGCTTTCCTCAGGCCGCTCTCGGCTTGCGCGCGAATTGGCACAGCGCCGTCGCACGCCAGCTTGTACTCGACAGAGTCCACGAGCGCGCGCCAGCTCGCCTCGACGATGTTCGCGGAGACGCCGACCGTGTCCCACTGCGCCTGACGGTCGCTCGACGTGATGAGCACGCGCACGAGGCTCGCCGTGCCCGAGAGGCGGCCCTGACGGACGCGCACCTTGTAGTCTACGAGCCGCATCTCGGCGACGGCCGGGTAAAAATTCTGTAGCGCGCGGCGCAGCGCGTTGTCGAGCGCGTTGACCGGCCCGTTGCCGCTCGCCGCCACGTGCTCGACCGATTCGCCGACCTTGATTTTGACCGTCGCCTCACTCAAGGGCATCAGCGCGCCGCGATGCTCATCTATCACGCGGAAGCCGAGCAGCTCGAAGTAGGGCAGGTGCGCGCCGCTCAATTTGCGAATCAACAGCTCGAAGCTCGCCTCGGCCGCCTCGAACTCGTAGCCGTCGTGTTCCAGGCGCTTCAACTCGTCGAGCACGCGCCGCTCGTCTTGTATCTCAATCCCCAGCTCGCGCGCCTTGGCGAGCAAATTGGCCCGGCCCGCGAGGTCCGAGATGAGCACGCGGCGGCGGTTGCCGACCGCCTCCGGCGCGACGTGTTCGTAAGTCGCAGGGTTTCTCTCGACGGCCGAGACGTGGACCCCGCCCTTGTGCGCGAAGGCGCTCGCGCCGACGAACGCCGCGCGCGGGTCGAGCGCGAGGTTCGCCAACTCGCCGACGAAGCGCGCCGTCTCCGACAACTTTCTCAAGCCACCAGGCCGCAGCGCCGTGTGGCCCATTTTCAATTCGAGGTTCGGGACGACCGCGCAGAGGTTGGCGTTGCCGCAGCGCTCGCCGTAGCCGTTGATCGTGCCCTGCACGTGCGCGGCCCCAGCGCGCACGGCCGCGAGCGTGTTGGCGACGGCCAGCTCGCCATCGTTGTGACAGTGTATCCCGAGCGGGATGCTGATGTGGCTTGCGACCTCGCGGGTCGCACGCTCGATCTCGTCCGGCAGGCTCCCGCCGTTGGTGTCGCAGAGCACGATGCGTTGCGGCCCGGCGTCGGCTGCGGCGCGCAACGTGGCGAGCGCGTAGTCCGGGTCGGCGCGGTAGCCGTCGAAAAAATGCTCGGCGTCGTAAATCAAAAATGGCACACGCGCCGACAGGTAACGGACGGTGTCGGCGATTAGCTCAAGGTTCTCTTCGGGACTGACGCGCAAAGCGTCCGTCACGTGCAGGAGCCAGGACTTGCCGAAGATGGTGACGACAGGAGTCTCTGCCTTGAGCAGCGCCTGGACGCTCGGGTCGTCGGCGCAGGAGAAATTCTTGCGGCGCGTCGAGCCGAACGCGGCGAGGCGCGCGCCGCTCAACTTGAGGGCGCGCGCCCGCTCGAAGAAGGCCAGGTCGCGCGGGTTCGAGCCGGGCCAGCCGCCCTCCACGAAGTCAACGCCGAGGTGGTCGAGCGCCAGGACCACGCGGCACTTGTCTTCGGCCGAGAAGCTGACGCCCTCGCCCTGCGCCCCGTCGCGCAACGTCGTGTCGTAGATTTCGATGCGTTTGGTCATCGTCTGCACCATGCGTTCAGCAAGTGGATTGAATCCCGGTCGAAAAAAGCATCAGGCCATCAACCTGCGTTCGTTGATGGCCTGTGGTAAAAGCGTCAAATGTCAGCGACAGGCCGTCACGTTCCGTCCATCTTAATGACTGCGGTGATGGCGAAAGGGCGGAGGCTGACGGGCGCGGACTGCGCGGCCGCCGGGGCGTGTCGTCTTGGAGTCGTCGCGAATTTCATGACATCAACCATCCTGGCCCAAACATACATCTTTCATTTTCGCTTGCATAATTAATTTTATTTAATGGCCCATAAATGGGGTGCGGTCGGGGCGGAGCAAGGGCCGCCCCGACCGCCATCAGCTCTGGCCGGGGTGCGAGGGGGCAGAGCTAAATGTCGAAGTACATGCCGAACTCCAGGGGGTGCGGGCGCATCCTCAAAGGCTGAATCTCCTTCTCTCGCTTGTAAGTGATCCAGCGATCAATCAACTCGGGCGTGAACACGTCGCCCTTGAGGAGAAAGGCTTGATCTGTCTCAAGCGCGGCGAGCGCTTCGTCGAGCGAGCCCGGCAGACTCGGCACTTCCTTCAAGGCTTCGGGCGAGAGGTCGTAGATGTCCTTGTCGAGCGGCTCGCCGGGGTCAATCCGATTCTGGATGCCGTCCAAACCCGCGAGCAGCATGGCTGAGAAGGCGAGGTACGGATTGCAGCTCGGGTCGGGCGGGCGAAACTCCAGCCGCTTCAGTTTGGGATTGGTCGAGAACATGGGGATGCGAATCGCGGCCGAGCGATTGCGCGCCGAGTAGGCTAGATTGACGGGAGCCTCGAAGCCTGGAACCAGACGCTTATAACTGTTCGTCGTCGGCGCGGCGAAGGCGACGATGGCGGCGGCGTGTTTCAGGAGACCGCCGATGTAAAAGCGCGCGGTGTCCGAAAGCCCCGCGTAGCCGTCGCCGGCAAACAATGGCTTCTCGCCTTTCCATAAAGATTGATGACAGTGCATGCCCGAGCCGTTGTCGCCGTAGAGCGGCTTCGGCATGAAGGTCGCGCCCTTACCGTGACGCCGCGCGACGTTGCGAACCGTGTACTTGAAGATTTGCAAATTGTCGGCCGTGCCGAGCAGCGTCGAGTAACGAAAATCAATCTCGCACTGGCCGGCGGTCGCGACCTCGTGGTGATGACACTCGACCTGGATACCGACCTTCTTCAGCTCGCCGGAGACTTCCGTCCTGAAATCCTGTAACGAGTCGAGCGGCGGCAGCGGCACGTAGCCCTCCTTGTTGCGAATGTGGTAACCGGAGTTGCCGTTGCCGTTCTGCCCGTTCGTGTTCCAGGCGGCTTCGGGGCTATCCAACGAGTACCCGGCCGAGTTCTGCTCGTTGTGGAACTTGACCGAGTCGAAAACGAAGAACTCCGCTTCTGGTCCAAAATAGACGGTGTCGGCGATGCCTGTGAATTTCAAATAACTCTCGGCGCGGCGGCCCACCCCGCGCGGGTCCAGCCAGTAGCCAGCCTTCGTGATGGGGTCAACCACGTCCGCGATGAGACACAAGGTCTTCTCGCCCATGAAGGCGTCTATCCAGTAGCGGTACGCATCGGGCACGAGCAGCATGTCGGACTCGTGAATCGAGGCCCAGCCGCGCAAGGAAGAGCCATCGAAACCGAAGCCGTCCTCGAACGAGTCTTCGGAGAGTTGGTCAATCGGGAAGGTCAGGTGGTGCCACGCACCCACCAGGTCCGTGAAACGCACGTTGACGTAGGCCGCCTTCTCGTCGGCCGCGAACTTTAAGACATCTTTGACGTTCATAAATTTTTTCCTTTGGAGGTTGGAGATAATAAAGACGAAGGCGCGGCACTTTCAGCGCGCGCAAGGGCCGGTCACCAGCCCACACTGAGAGGCGACCCGCCGCCGCTCACGGCGCGCGGCAGAAGCTCCCGCGATTGCAGTTCAGCCTGTCGTTTAGCCTGATAATAACTATGAAGGCATGAGGCATGAGGCATGAGGGATGAAAAAGAGAAGGCAACACGCGGAAGGCGGAAGACATTCGGCTGCCTTCCGCTTTCCGCACTCTGCTCCCTGTCTTTACTTCATCCCTCATCCCTCATCCCTTTCACTACTGCTCGCGCGTGCCGAACGTCCAGATCAGTCCGGCCAGAACAGTGGTCTGCCCTTTGGAGAAGACGGCCGGGTCGCTCTTCGGGAAGAAGGGTTGGTTCGACCAGTCGCGCCTGGCCTCGAAGCGCGTCAGCAGGCTCGGCGCGAGTTTGTACTCGCCCGTCAGCGTGACTTCTTTGACAGTCTGCGCCACGCCCGTCGAGAAGCCGTCATGGTCGTCGAACCACTCGAAGCGCGGCGAGATGGCCCATTTTCTGGCGGGCACGTAGCGCAGGTAGGTCGCAACGCCCTGCCAGTGAACTTTGCCACCCGAAGTCAAATGGTCGAAGCCGTAGTCGTAGTTCGCCATGACGGCCACCTTCGAGTTGAAGGTGTAGGCGACCGTGGTGTCCGAGAGATGCCGGTAGTGGATGTCGTCGTTCAGTTGCTCCGGCCCCGTCATGTAGTTCTGGATGATGGAGAGCTGCGACGTGGGGTTGAGGCCGAGCATGACGCCGTAGGTCTTGCCGCCGTTGTTCTCCTCCACGTTGTTCCAGCCGTTGACGACCATGCCCATCATCTTGACCTTGTCGTTGAAGGCGTAGCTGGCGCGCAACCCAGAGTGGTAGTAAGGAATGGCCCAGGCGAAGAGCAGGCCGCGCGAGTAGTTCCAATTGTCCTTCGTCTCTATGACCTCGGCCCCGTGCATCGTGACGAACTTGCCGAAGTCGAGCTGTAAGCCCGAGCCGACGGGCGCGAGATAGCTTCCGTAAGCCTGCTGTATGACCTTGTAGACTTCGCGGCCGCCGGGCTCGGACGCGTGCACGAGGTCCGTGGCCGGGCCGAAATCGAGGTCGAGGCGAAAGCCCAAACGCGAGTTCGCCGGGTCAGGTTTTTTCTCGAAGACGATCTCGGCCATGTTGAGTGCAAACTGGTTGTTCTTCGTGTCGAAGTTGCGCAGAACGTTCGTCCGCCCCGCCGGCTTGTTGAAGTTGTAACTGTAGTAGCCGTCCACGAACCCGCTCACTTCGACCTTTCTGAAGAATTCCAGAAAGCCTTCGTCCCGCGACTTCGCATCGCCGGGTTGAGTTGCCGGCGTCGTCTTAGCCTCGGCGGACTCGGTAGCGGGCGCTGCCCCGGCAGTCGCCGCGCTCTCTTCCGTCTTTCGCGCTTCGAGCTTCGCCAGGCGCGCTTCGAGTTCCGCGACGCGGCGGCGCAGTTCGGCCGTCTCCGTGTCGCTCGTCACGAGCCGCTGCGCCGCTAATTTTTGTTGGCACAAAAGGGACATCACCAACAGCAGGCCGCACAATCCGGCCATTGATTTGGCTCTGGACATTGTGTCTGTTGTCTCCACATCGTCCCTCTTCGAGGGCGATCTTAGTTGCCTGTCAATCACTGCGCCGCCTAAAGCCAGGTGCTCGGCGGATGCGGCTCGCTCCGGCGACTACCGCGCGAAGAGTTCGTCGGACAGACCCCGGTCCTTCCGCGAGTCTGCAAGCCCTCGACGCAGGCCCTACAACCCGCTGCTGTTTATCCTTCGAGCCCGCGACCTACAATCACTGTGCCAGATTGCCTGCGCTCACCATCGCTCTTGAAGAAAGCGAGGGAAATGCGTGTCTATTCGGAGAGTCGGCTTCAGGAGAGGGTCAGACAGCGGAGGTTTGCCCCGCGAGCGAAGACATCTTTGTTCCGAATCGGAGCCGGAAAAGACAAAAATGTCGAACGATGTCGGAGACGTTTCTCGCAGTGAGGGCGTAAACGCCGATATAACGGAGGCGGTGTGAAGTATAACTGCGTGAGGCTTCGACGCGCCCGGTGGCGCGCTGACGGGGCGTCATTGATGTAGGCCGCACTCGGTCTTCTCTGTGCCGCGCCAGCGGCCGGCGCGCGGGTCCTCGCCGATTTTGATGGGCGTCGTGCAGGGCGCGCAGCCGATTGACGGGTAGCCGTGGTTGTGCAGCGGGTTGTAAGGCACGTCGTAGCGCGCGATGTAGTTCCAAACGTCGCGCGACGACCAGCCGGCGAGCGGGTTGATCTTGATGAGGCCGAACTTCGCGTCGCGCTCGACGACGCCCACGCCCGCGCGCGCGGGCGACTGGTCGCGGCGAATAGCCGTTATCCACGCGCGCAACCCGCTCAACATCTCTCTGAGCGGCTCTATTTTTCGCAGGCGGCAGCAGAGGTCCGGGCGGCGTTCCCACAGCCGGTCGCCGTGCTCTTCCGCCTGCGCCCCGAGCGAGAGGCGCGTGGCGCGGCGCTCGAAGTGGACGCCGTAGCGCGCCTCCAATCTGTCACGCAACGCGTAAGTCTCCGGGAAGAGGAGGTCCGTGTCTAGGTAAAAGACGCGCGCACCCTTGCTGACCTCAGAGAGCATCGCGACGAGCACGCAGCCTTCCGCGCCGAAGCCCGTGGCGAGCGCGACATCTGGCCCAAATTCTTCGACCGCCCAGCGGAGCACGGCCTCAGGCGGCGTATTTTCTAACTCTTCCGAGAGAGCTTTTAACTCTTCGTCCGTCGTTTCGTACCCAACGGCCGGTGCTGCTACAGGCATGGCAAATCCCCCGAATTTAAGCCGGCTGGGAAACAGTTTCTAATTGCGCGTCGCCCGAACTTCGAAGGCCGCGCTCGAACCAGTTGAGGCGCTCGCGCAGGCGCACGACTTCGCCGACGATGATGACGGCCGGCGCTCGCAAGCAAGCGCGCTCGGCTTCATCAGCAATCGTGCGGAGCGTCCCGCACAAAGTCTGCTGGCCGTCGTAAGTCCCCCAGCGTATGACCGCGACGGGCGTCTCGGGCGCGCGGCCCTTCTCCATCAAATCGCCCGCGATCTCGCGCAGGTGTGCGACGCCCATCAGGATGACGAGCGTGTCGGCGGTCGGCACGGCATTAAGTTGCCTTGAACAGTAAGCGCCGTCGCCGCCGCGCGAGCCGGTCAGGACGGCGACGGAAGAAGAGAGGCCGCGATGCGTGAGCGGGATTCCGGCGTAGGCGGGGACGGCGAGCGCGGAGCTAATGCCTGGCACAATCTCGAACTGAATCCCGTGAGACGTGAGCGCCTCGGCCTCCTCGCCGCCGCGGCCGAAAAGGAACGGGTCGCCCCCCTTGAGCCGCACAACCGCTTTCCCCGCGAGCGCGTGCGCCGCGAGCAGACCATTAATCTCGCCCTGCGGCGTCTGCCGCCCGCCGCCGACTTTGCCGACGTAAATGCGCTCGGCACCATCCGGCGCGAAAGAGAGCAGCTCCGGGTTGACCAGGCTGTCGTAAATGACCACGTCGCACGTCGCCAGAAGGTCGCGCGCCTTGACGGTCAGGAGACCTGGATCGCCTGGACCAGCGCCGACCAGATAAACTGTGCCACGACGCGCGGCACTCGTCGCACGACCTCCCGGCTCGTCGTCGAGCACTTCGCGTATGCGCTCGACCGACGCCTCTACGACCAGATGATGCGCGGCCAGGGGCTCCGTGATGCGGTAAGTGACGCCCGCGTGACGGCTCGCGGCCGCGCGGACCTCCACGGGGATGTCGCCGCGCGTGTGCCTGCCGGGCGAGAGAAAATACGGATGGACCGTGATGTCGCGCGCGCCCTGCTGGACCAATTGCGCGAAACCCTCGCCGATGTTCGGGTGCGCGATTTCCAGAAAAGCGGCCCCGATTATGGCGAAATTTCCCCGTAAACCGATGCGCCGCGCGGCCTCGCGCACGTCGCGGTTCGCCTCCTCGCGGCGGCTCCCGTGGCCGACGACCAGCACCCCGCGCAAGACCTCTTTGCTCATGCGTGCGCCTCCAATTCTTCGGCCGCCGCGAGCGCTTCCAACTCTTCGACGCTGTGGCGCGAGATGAAACTCTGAAAACTCTCACGCGCGCCGCGCCGCAACGCAAGGTACTGGCGCACCAGCCGCTCGACGTAGAACCTAATCTCTTCGGCCGGAATTTTTTTGCTTAGCTCGCGGCCGAACGTGTAACCGTCGCCGAGGTGCCCGCCGAGGTAAACGCGGTAAGCCTCTATCTTCCCTTCGGGCGTGTTGAGGAAGTCCCCGACGAAGCCCACGTCGCAGACCTGATAATGAGCGCAACTGTTCGGGCAGCCCGTCACGCTGATGCGGAAGGGCGTGTCGAAGCCCGGCACCGCGCGCTCAAGGTGCTCTATCAACTCCGAGGCGCGGTCCTTGGTCTCCGTCAGCGCGAGCTTGCAGAATTTTTTCCCCGTGCAGGCGAGTGTCCCCGTGCGGAACGAAGACGGGTTGACTTCGAGGTCGAGCGCCGCGAGCCCCTGGGCCAATCGCTCGCGCTCGGCTTCGGCCACGTCCAGCACGATAAGGTTCTGCGTGGTCGTCAGCCGCACGCGGTCGCTCCCCACGGCGCGCGCGAGCCGCGCGACCTCCAGCATCTCCCAGCCTGGCAGCAGCCCGCGCTTCGTCGCGACGCCCGCGTAGTAGAGGCCCGCCTGCTTCTGCGGGTGGACGCCTATGTGCGCGCGGTTCGCCGTCACGGGCACCGAGGGCGCGTCGCCGTCCGTCAATTTCCGGCCCAGGCGCTTTTCCAATTCGTCGCGGAAACGCGCAGGCCCCCAATCCTCAAGCAGGAACTTCAAACGCGCCAGAGAACGCGACTGGCGGTTGCCCTCGTCGCGGAAGATAGCGCAGATGTGATGGCACACCTCGGCGACTTCCTCGGGCCGCACGTGCGCGCCCAACCTGTCGCCGAACCTCTCCTTCGAGCCGAGTCCCCCGCCGACCCACAAGTCGAAGACAACTTCGCCACTTGATAGGCGCAACGCGACCAGCCCTATGTCGTTAATCTCGTGGCCCGTGCAGTAATTGGCACAGCCCGAGATAGTGATCTTGAATTTGCGCGGCAGGTTGGAGAACTCGTGGTTGTTCAGGAAGTGACGGTGCACGCTCTCGACCAGGGCTTCGGCGTCTATGAACTCCGCGCCGTCAATCCCGGCGAGGGGGCAACCCGTGACGTTGCGCGTGATGTCACCGCATGCCCCGGAGGTCGAGAGTCCGACGCGCTCCAACTCGGCGAAGATGGCCGGCACGTCTTCGATTCGCACGTAGTGAAACTGTATGTCCTGGCGCGTCGTCACGTCGCCCGTGTTCCGCGCGTAGCGCAGGGACAAACGGCCGAGCGTTTCGAGCTGCGACGCGCTGAGCGTACCGTTCGGAACCTTGACGCGCAGCATGAAGAAGCCATCTTCCTGCGGCCGCTGCGTGTAGAGGCCGTACCAGCGCAGGCGCACGTCCAGGTCGTCCGGCTCGATAGACGCGAAACCCTCGCGCGCGTAACGGACGAGGTCGTCCAAACAATCCAGCCCGTCGCGCTCGCGCTTGACGCGCTCGGGCCTGGTCTCTTTTTTGACAACGGCCATCGCTCAAACACCTAAAAGAAAAAGCCCTCACGCTAAGGAAACGCGCAAGAGCCTTTAATCCCTCGGACGATTCCCAGGCAATCCTCAAGGCGGACACGCCGCCACGAAGCACCGCATACACATCGCGGCCTGCTTGCTCGTCATTTTGCTCGTGCTGAACATAACGGAGGGAGCGTAAACTATATTGGCGGGCGCGTCAAGACAATATTTTTTATTCGCGGATAAAAAGAATTGTGGCATGGAAAGGCCGGACGGAATCCGAGATTTCGGATCGCCGCTTCGGCCTCATTGGGCTCAGAGGCGTGGCTCGGCGTAGGTCATGACGAGGTACATGACGGCGTCGCGCGTCCCAGGATTCTCGTAGACGTGCGGCACGTCGGCGCGGAAGAAGACCGAGTCGCCGGCACGCAGGTCCACGGGCTCACCCGCTCCGACCGTCAGGCGCAGCCGCCCCGCATGGACGACTATGTTTTCGTAAGTCCCTTCGGCGTGCGCCTCCGCGCGCTCGACGTACCCGCCCTGTAGGCGCAGCTCGTAGAACTCCGCGCGGCGGTGTTTGTCGAAGGGGAAGAGAGCGCGGCTCTCGAAGCCTCCGTCCGACGAGCGCAGGACTTTGGAGGTGTCGGCCGTGAGCAAGACTACGTCGCCCGCCGCTTCTTCGCCGAGCAGGTCCGCGAAGCGCACGTCCAGGCCGCGCGCCACTTTCCAGAGGAAGGAGATGGTCGGCGCGCTCTCGCCCGCCTCGACCTGGCCCAACATCGCGCGGCTGACGCCGGCGAGCGCCGCCAGGCGCTCAAGGCTCAACCCGCGCCGCTTGCGCAGGCGGCCCAGGTTCTCGCCGACCTTTCGCTTCAGGTCCTGCGTCTCCTTTTCGGCGGTCTTTTGCTCTTCTCTTTTTTTCATTTGAAGGAGTTCGTCTAGCCATTATTCGACAGGCCGGCGTATTATCCACGAAGCAGACTCTGTAAAGCAAAACTTATGACACAGATGATCGTCCCTTCCCGCAGGACCGCCAACTTTCATTACGCGATTCGCAACCTCGTCACGGCCGCCGAAGCCGTGGAGCGCGCCGGACGCTCCGTCATCTACCTGAACATAGGCGACCCGCAAGCCTACGGCTTTCGCCCGCCCGCCCACATGGTCGAACGGGTCGCGCGCGCGCTCCGCGATGACTTCACGGGCTACTCGCACTCGGCGGGGCTGTGGGAAGCGCGAGAGGCAGTGGCCCATTACGCGACCGCGCTCGGCGCACCAACGACCCCCGCGCAGGTCTTGATAACTTCCGGCGCGTCCGAAGCGGCGGACCTTGTGCTGACCGCGCTGGTCGAAGAGGGCGACGAAGTCCTGCTGCCCGCGCCGGGCTACCCGCTCTACCCCGCGATTCTCAACAAGCTGGGGGCCGTCGCGCGCTACTACCCGCTCGACGGCGCGCGCGGCTGGCAGTTCTCGACCGAAGAATTGGCACAGTTGGTGACGAAGCGCACGCGCGCTCTCCTGCTGATAAACCCGAGCAATCCGACGGGCGCGATAGTCCCGGAGGAAACGGTCAGAGAGGTTTTGGAGTTGGCCGCGCGACACAACCTGCTCGTCATCACGGACGAAGTTTACCGCGAGCTGAGTTTCGGCGAGCGGCCTGCGGCCGCCTCCGTGCTGGCTCAGGGGACGGACGTGCCCGTCATCACTTTGGAGAGTCTGTCGAAGACGCATCTGGTTCCGGGCTGGCGCGTGGGCTGGATGCGCTACACCAACGAAGAGAAGATGCGTGACCTCACGCTCGCCGTCAACCGCCTCGCGAGCGGGCGGCTCTGCTCGCCGACGCCCGCGCAATACGGCGTGCGCTCCGCGCTCGAAGGCGACAAAACTTTTCTGGACGAGTTCCTGCGCGAGATTAAGCGCCGGCGCGATTTCGTCCTCGCGGCCGTCGAAGGCATAGAGGGTCTTTCGTGTGAAACGCCCGCCGCCGCTTTTTACGCGATGATCCGGGCGGAAGACCCGCTGCGGAGGACGGACGAACGGTTCGTGCTCGACTTGCTCGAAGAGACGGGCGTGCTGGTTGTGCACGGGTCAGGTTTTGGCACAGACCCGGCGGGCGGATTTTTCCGCCTGGTTTACCTCGCGGACGAAAGCACGCTCGGCCACGTTTTCGACGAGATTAGACGGTTCATGGAGATTCGCCGCGGCGCGTTGTGACGCCGGGTCCGATTTTTCGTTTGACAGCGGAGAATGAATTCGGCTATAAGCACAACCTCCCGCACACGCGGAGAAACGTCATGCGAGACTTCAGCCTTCAGCACATCAGCGTCATCGCACACCACCACGGCGACCATCATCGCCGCGATGGCAGCGCTCTGGCGATGATGGTCCGTGACGAAGGAGTGAGCGAGTAACCGCAAGACTCTAAACTTCGGGTTTCTCGAAAACCGCTGCCAGTGACTTAGAAAAGTCCGGCGGCGGTTTTCTCATTTTGGGCGAAAATTTTTGGGCCACATGGACGACCCTTTATCAAAAATTCCAGACGGCATGAGGTACTACTTCGGCGCGGAGGCGCGTCTGCGCCGCTCAGTCGAGGACACGGTCATGCGCGTCTTCGACGGGTGGTCTTACGAAGAGATCGTCACGCCGTCGGTTGACTACCTCGCGCTTTTCGAGCGCGGGATGGGGCGCGAGGCGGCGCAGGAAACTTTCCGCTTCACGGATCGCGACGGCCGCTTGCTCGCGCTCAGGCCCGACGTGACCTCTGCGGTGGCACGCGCCGCCGCGACCCTGTTCGCGCCGCGCGAGCGCCCGCTACGGTTCTGCTACGCCGCCTCCGTCTTCCGCCACCAGTCGCGCTCTCGTGCCGACTGGCGACGCGAGAGCAGTCAACTCGGCTGCGAATTGATAGGCCCAGCGGAGGGCTGTGCCGAAATCGAGATGCTCGCGATGGCGGCCGAAATCTTCGCGCGTCTGGACCTACAGGACCGCTACCGCATCACCATCAGCAGCGTCGAAGTCTTCAACGGAATCGCCGAGCGGCTCGCCCTGAACGACGGCGAGCGCGAAAACCTGCGCCACCTCATTGACGTGCGCGACGCCTCGGAGGTCCGGCGCTTCCTGCGCTCGACCGCGACGCTGGCCCAGGATTGCGACGCGTTCTCAGGTCTCGTTCAGCTTCCCGGCAAGCGCGAAATCCTTGACGACGCACGGCGCATCATCACGAACGAGCGCTCCGTGCGCGCCCTCGACGCGCTCGAAACTCTGTGGCGCGTCCTCGAAAGTCTCTCGCTCTCCCACGCCTTCGAGATTGACCTCGGCGACGTGTCGGGGCTCGACTACTACACGGGCCTGACTTTCAAGATGTACGTCGAGGGCGCGGGCGCGCGCGTCGGCGGCGGCGGGCGCTACGACGAATTGACGGCGAACTTCGGCCGCGCCGAGCCCGCCATAGGCTTCGTGCTCGACCTCAATGCCCTGACGGAAATCCTGATGCGCGCCGGGTCGTCTCCTGCCCCCTTGGACGCGGGCTCGCGCGGTGCGCGGATTTTGGGCCAGGAGCCAGCGGCGTTCAAGGAGGCGCGGCGCTTGAGGGAGAAAGGCGAGCGCGTCTACATCGAGCCAGGGGGGCGTAGAGATGCCTGAGCTGACCATCGCTTTCGCCAAGGGGAGGACGCAGGAAGAGGTCTTAACGCTTCTGGAACGCGCGGGCGTGCGCGTCCCCTTCGGCGGACAAAACTCGCGCCGCCTGGCCGTGACGGACGAGAGCGGGAGCTATCGCTTTATCTTCGTCAAGCCTTCGGACGTGCCCGTCTACGTCGAGCACGGTACGGCCGACTGCGGCGTCGTCGGTCTAGATGTTTTGTTGGAGTCGGGCGCGGACCTTTTGCAGCCCCTGGACCTGGGCGTCTGTCGCTGCCGCGTAGCGGTCGCGGCCGTGGGCGGAGCGCTCAATGGGGCTGCGGGCGCGCTGCGCGTGGCGACCAAGTACCCGCACATCGCGGCCGCGCATTTCGGCGCGCGCGGCGTCCCCGTCGAGATCATAGAGCTGGCCGGGTCCGTGGAGCTTGCGCCGGTCTTAGGTCTTGCGGACGCGATTGTGGACGTGGTGGAGACGGGGAGGACGCTCGCCGAGAACGGCCTCGGCGTCGTCGAAGTCATCGCCGGCTCGTCGGCCCGGCTGGTCGTCAACCGCGCGAGCTTTCAACTGAAGGCCGAGGCCGTTTCCCGCCTGATAGGCACGCTCAAGGGCGTGGTGGGAGAGAGGTCGTTTGATGATTGAGTTGATTCGCAAAGACGAGGGCGGGCGGCGCGCGCGCAAACTGGCACAGCTTCGCGCGCGCAACGTGGCGCTCGACGCGGAGTTGATGAGCGCGGTCGCGGAGATAGTCGCGAACGTGAGACTGCACGGCGACGCGGCGCTCGTTGATTACACTGCTCGCTTCGACGGCGTGCGCCTGGAGCCCGGGGCTTTGCGCGTCCCCGAGGAGACTCTGTTCCAGTCGGCCCGGCGCGCGGACCCGACTGTGATTGAAGCCCTGCGCGAGGCGATTAAGCGCGTCAGGGAGTTTCACGAGCACGAGCGCGAGAAGTCCTGGGAGGTATTGACGAGCGAAGGCGTACGCATGGGCCAGCGCGTCACGCCCCTGGAGCGCGCGGGGCTGTACGTGCCGGGCGGGACGGCCAGCTACCCGTCGTCGGTCGTGATGAACGTCGTGCCGGCGCAGGTGGCCGGCGTCGCGCGCATCGTCGTCACCACGCCGCCGCGCACGCTCGCCGAGAACCCTGCGGTCGCGGCCGCGCTTCTTGAGTTGAACGTCAGGGAGGTCTATGGCGTCGGCGGCGCGCAGGCCGTGGCCGCGCTCGCCTACGGGACGGAGACTGTGCCACGCGTGGACAAGATTACTGGCCCAGGGAACAGGTACGTCGCGGCGGCGAAGAAGCTGGTGTTCGGCGTGGTCGGGATTGACTCGATAGCGGGGCCGACCGAAGTCGTCGTCATCGCGGACGAGACGGCCCGCGCCGACTTCGTCGCGGCGGACATGCTCGCGCAGGCAGAGCACGACGAGAAGGCTTCGGCCGTGCTCATCACGACGAGCGAGAGGCTCGCGGAAGAAGTCGTCACGCAGTTGGAGCGGCAGGCGCGCGACCTTCCGAGGCGCGACATGGTGGAAAAGTCTCTGGCGAAATACGGGGCGATAGTTCTGGTCGAGAATTTATCGGAGGCTTGCGACATGGTGAATGAGTTAGCGCCGGAGCATTTGGAAATCATCGCGCGCGACGAGGAGGAACTAGCGGCACGCGTGCGCCACGCCGGGGCGATTTTCCTGGGGGCGCACACGCCCGAAGCGGTCGGCGATTACTTCGCCGGGCCGAACCACGTGTTGCCGACGGGCGGGTCCGCGCGCTTCTCTTCGGCCCTCGGCGTCTACGACTTCGTCCGGCGCACCACCGTACTCCGCTACACGGAGCGCGAGCTTGCGCGCACGGCTCACATGATCGCGGCGCTGGCCCACGCTGAAGGGCTCGACGCCCACGCACGCTCCGCGCTCATCCGGTATGAGTGATGAATGATAAGTGATAAGTGATAAGTTAAAGACAAAAAGACAAGTGATTTTGGTTATGGTTTTTCTTATCACTTATCACTTATCACTTATCACTCCTCTTGCGGTGATTTCTGATGACTGACCCTTTGGAGACAATCAAGCGGCGCGTGCGTGGGCTGCGCGCTTACACGCTTGCGCCGGAGCGCGCGTCGGTCAAGCTCAACCAGAATGAGAACCCCTGGGATGCGCCCGCGCGCATCAAGGAGGAGTGCTTGCGGCGTCTCGGCGAGCGGGCATGGTCGCGCTACCCGGATTTTGTGCCAGCGAATTTGCACGAGCGGCTGGCCGCGTTCGCCGGCTGGCGCGCGGACGGCGTGCTCGCCGGCAACGGCTCGAACGAGTTGATTCAGGCGCTCCTGATGGCGACAGTCGGCGAAGGGAAACGCGTCCTCATCTCTGAGCCGACCTTCACGCTGTATCGGCAGGTCGTCACCGTCCTCGGCGGCGAGGTGCTGAGCGTGCCGCTCGACGAGACGCTGAGTTTCGACGCGGCGGCGCTGATGAAGGCCGTTCAGGAGTTCCGCCCGCAGGTGACGATTATCTGTTCGCCGAACAACCCCACGGGCTGCCGGCTGGACGAGAGCGCGCTGGCGAAACTGCTCGAACTGTCCACGGGCCTGGTCGCGGTTGACGAGGCTTACTTCGAGTTTTCCGGGCGGACAATCGTGCCGCTGTTGCGGCGTCACCGGAACCTGGTCGTGCTGCGCACCTTCTCGAAGGCGATGGCGCTGGCGGGGCTCAGAATAGGCTACCTGCTGGCCGCGCCCGAGTTGGCGCGCGAGGTCGCGAAAGCAGTGCTGCCTTACAACCTCAACGTCGTCTCGCAGACGGCCGCAGGCGTCGCGCTCGAACTTTACGAAGCGGAAATCGCGCCGCTCATCGCGCGCATCGTCGGCGAGCGCGTGCGTCTTTATTCGGCGCTGGCGGAAATCGAGGGGCTCTCGCCCATGCCCTCGCGCGCCAACTTCATGGTCGTCCGCTCCGCGCTCGCTCCCCCTTTCGTTTTCTCGGAGTTACTAAAGCGCGACATCCTGATTCGAGACGTGAGCGGCTACCCCATGCTCAAAGACTTCTTCCGCGTCAGCGTCGGCACGCCCGAAGAGAACGATTCGCTGATAGCATCGCTCAAAGAGATTTTCGGTAATCAATCATGACCAGCCAACTGCAAACACAAAAGCGCGCGGCGCGGATTCACAGGCAGACGAATGAGACGGACGTGCGCGTCGCGCTCGACCTGGACGGACGCGGCACGGCGAGCGTCGCGACGGGCATTCCCTTTCTGGACCACATGCTCGAACTCTTCGCGCGCCACGGCCTCTTCGACCTGGAGGTGGAATGCCGTGGCGACCTGGAGGTGGACGACCATCACTCGGTCGAAGACGTGGCAATCTCTCTCGGCGAGGCGGTCAAACAGGCGCTCGGCGACAAGGTGGGCATCGCGCGTTACGGCGCGGCGCTGGTGCCTATGGACGAAGCCTTATGCCGCGCCGTCGTGGACCTCTCGGGCCGCTTTTATCTCGTTTACGAGGTGGAGACGCGGCGGCACATGATAGGCAACTTTTCGGTCGAGTTGGCCGAGCATTTCTGGCGCTCGTTCGCGGAGGCCGCGCGCTGCAACCTGCACCTGGACTGCCTGCGCGGGCGCAACACGCATCACATTCTCGAAGGCTTGTTCAAGGCAACGGCGCGCGCTCTGCGTCAGGCCGTGGAGCGCGACCCGCGCGTCGAGGGCGTCCCGAGCACGAAGGGGGTGCTGTCAGGATGAAGGCCGCGCCTGTAGCGATCATTGATTACGGGGTGGGCAATCTGCGCTCCGTCGAAAAGGCTTTCGCGGCGAACGGATGCGCTGCGGTCGTGACCGACGACGAGCGGACGTTGCGCGACGCCGAGCGTTTGGTACTGCCCGGCGTCGGCGCGTTCGGCGCGTGCATGAAGGCGCTCGGCGAACGCGGCTTCGACCGACTGTTGCTTGAGCGCGCGGCTGAGGGCACGCCGCTTCTGGGCGTGTGCGTAGGGATGCAGATGCTCTTCGAGGAGTCCGAGGAGTTCGGGTTGACGAGCGGGCTCGCCATCTTGGGCGGGCGCGTGCGCCGCTTCCCTGCTGACATGCTCGTGCCGCAGGTCGGCTGGAACCAGGTCAGGCAGCGCCGCGCGCACGCTCTATTGAACGGCGTCGAGGGCGACGCTTTCTTCTACTTCGTGCACTCGTATTATTGCGACCCGACGGACGCTGGCGTGCTCGTCGGCGAGACCGTTTACGGCACGCCTTACGCCTCCGTGATCGCGCAAGGCAACGTCTGCGGCGTCCAGTTCCACCCCGAAAAAAGTCAGGCGGCGGGGCTCAGACTATTAAAGAACTTCGCAGACGGAAATTATGCGTTCAAGTCAGTCCCGCCTGCGATAGCGGGCAATGGAAGGGATGAGGGATGAATGAAAGCTTTCCGTCTTTACTTCATCCCTCATCCCTTATTTCTATGCTTGCGAAAAGAATCATTCCGTGTCTGGACGTTGACCGTGGGCGCGTGGTCAAGGGGATTCGCTTCGTCTCGCTGGTGGACGCGGGCGACGCGGTCGAGCAGGCCCGCAAATACGACGCGGAGGGCGCGGACGAGTTGGCCTTTCTGGACATCACGGCGTCGTCGGACCAGCGCGGCATCACCGCTGCGCTCGTGCGGCGCGTGGCCGATCAGGTCTTCATCCCGCTCACCGTCGGCGGCGGCCTCAACAGCCTCGAAGACATACGCTCCGTCCTGCGCGCCGGCGCGGACAAGGTCTCGCTCAACACGGCGGCGGTCGAGCGCCCGGAATTAATCAGCCGCGCGGCCGAGACGTTCGGCAGCCAGTGCATCGTCGTAGCCATTGACGCGCGGCGGCGTGATTCGCATGAGACGGGGTGGGAAGTCTTCACGCACGGCGGGCGGCGCAACACGAAGCGCGACGTTTTGGAGTGGGCCGTGCGCGCCGAAGAGATGGGCGCGGGTGAGATTCTTTTGACAAGCATGGACAGGGACGGGACGCGCGATGGCTACGACCTTGAGTTGACGCGCGCGGTCGCGGACGCCGTGCGCGTCCCCGTCATCGCGTCGGGCGGGGCCGGGCTTATGGACCATTTTTTTGAGGCGCTCACAGCGGGCGGCGCGAGCGCCGTGCTGGCCGCCTCGCTCTTCCACTTCGGCCAACTGAGAATCGCCGACTTGAAGAGTTATTTGAGAAGCAGAGGAGTCGTGGTGCGATGAAAGTGGCTATCGAAGACTTGAAGCTCGACGGGCAGAATTTGATTCCGGCGATTGTGCAGGACGCAAGGACGCTGGAAGTGCTCACGCTGGCCTACATGAACGAGGAGAGCTTGAGGCTCACACTCGCGGAACGTGAGACCTGGTTCTGGTCGCGCTCGCGCAGTCGTTTGTGGCACAAGGGCGAGAGTTCCGGGAACACGCAGCGCGTCGTAGAGGTATCCGCCGATTGCGACCTGGACGCGTTGCGTGTGCTCGTAGGGCCGCGCGGCCCCGCCTGCCACACGGGCGCGCGCTCCTGCTTTCACCATCAACTCGAAACGCCCGAAGGCGAAGCGGGCGCGGCCGGCGATTCGCGCGCGGACCCTGGCGCGGTGCTCGAAAGGCTTTACGCCCTGATTGAGAGTCGCCGGCGCGAGCGGCCCGCCGGGTCGTACACGACTTATCTTTTCAATCACGGCCTGGACAAGATTCTGAAGAAGGTCGGCGAAGAGGCGGCCGAGACGATCATCGCGGCCAAGAACGAAGAGACTGGCACGCTCATCGCGGAAATCTCGGACCTCGTCTATCACCTTCTGGTGCTGATGGTCGAGCGCGGCGTGGCGTTGGAAGAGGTCGCGGCGGAGCTGGGAGCGCGCGGGCGGGAGAAGCGGGGCGAAGAGTGATGCTACTGATTCCGGCGATTGATTTGAAGAACGGCCAGTGCGTGCGGCTCAGGCAGGGACTCAAGGAGAGCGCCAGAGTGTACGACGGCGACCCCGTCGAGACGGCGCGCAAGTTCGAGGACGCGGGCGCGCGCATGCTGCACGTAGTTGATTTGGACGGCGCGTTCGGCGAGAGCCAGTCGCCCAACCGCACGGTCGCCGGTCGAATCATTAGCGCCGTCAAGCTTCCGGTCCAATTCGGCGGCGGGCTGCGCTCGGTCGCGGACGTGCGACGGATGCTTGAGGCCGGCGCTGCGCGGGTCGTCGTCGGCACGCTGGCCGCCGAGTCGCGGGAGACTCTGGCGGAGTTGAGAGAACTCTTCGGCCCGCGCGTCGCCGTCGGCATTGACGCCAAACTGGGCCAGGTCGTCACGCACGGGTGGGAGAAGCGCGGCGATGTGACGGCCGTCGAGTTGGCGCGCGAGATGGCGCGCGCGGGCGTCGAGCGCATCATTTACACGGACGTTGGGCGCGACGGGATGCTCGAAGGCGTCAACGTCGAGCAGACACGCCTCGTCGCGCGCGCGTCGGGTCTGAAGGTCACGGCCTCGGGCGGCGTCGCCTCGCTCTCAGACATTGAGCGCGTGGCCGAGGCGAGCGCGGACGGCGTTGACAGCGTGATTATCGGCCGCGCCCTTTACGAAAAAAGATTCACTTTGCGGGAAGCCTTGCGTGTGGCCGCCGAGACAGCGGGATAGACTCAGAGCAAAGAATCATTCAAGCCTTTGCGCCTTACGTCTTGTCTTTGCGCCTTTGCGAGAAAAAGCTTTTCACGCAAAGGCGCAAAGTAAAAACGTAAGGCGCAAAGGGTTGAGGGTTGGATAGCTGTACTGATTTATGGCCTGAAGTGTGGGGGCGGTGGGCGGCGGCCATCTGGCGGTGGCGGGCGGCGGTCGCCGGGCGGTGGCGGATAGGGCGGCGGGCCGTCACCGTACGGCGGGGGATACGCGGGCTGTTGCTGCTGCCTGGACTCCTGCGCGCGGCGGGCTTCGTCAGCGGGGTTAATCGCGGGGGCAGGGTTTTGAATCACGAGCGCGGGCTTGCCGTTAGAAGTCACGGCGGCCCCGTTCGGACTTTCCACGGTCGCGCCGCTCTCCTTCGTATTTGGTCCAGCCGGGTCGCTCGCGCTCGCAGCTTCGGCAATGGGGCGAGGGCTGGGCTCCGTCGGCTCGCTCGCGGATTGTGCCGGGGCCGGTTGTGAAGAGGTATCCCGGCCGGCCGCCGTTTGTGACGGGTCCGAATAGACAGCGGCGGGAGTCGGGGCCGCCTGCTGGGGCGCTGGGTTCTGCGTCTCAGCACTACTACTGACGGCGGGCGCGCTTGTCTGCGAAGGCCACGCGAGCAGGTAAGCGCCGGCTGCGGCACAGATGAGCAGCAAGCAGGCGAAGAGCACCTTCGGGCTAAAGCTCCGCGCGCCCGCGCCCGCCGTCGCGCCGCGTATCGAGCCGGTGTCGGAATCGTTGGCGCGCGTCCGGCGACGTGAATCGGCCAGCGAGGTTTCGCCCACTGACGAAGAGGCTGAGCGAAGATTCCGCGCGAGGCTGTCAGACGGCGCGGGCTCAAGCACGGTGGGCCAGTTTGGCGGCGCGGACGGACACGACGGCTCGGCCACCTCGGGCGACGCTGCTCTTTGCGGGACGACTTTCACCGGCGCACGCGCCTCGCGCCGTGCCGCGTCGTTCGCGGCCAGGCGCAGCGCCCCGCGCAGCTCGCGGGCCGAAGCGTGGCGCAGGGCTGGGTTCTGTGCCATCGCGCGTTGCAGAATCTGCCCGACGGCCGCTGGAACCTGCGGCTGGACCAGGTGTGCCGGACGCAGAGGGTCCGGCTGTTCCTTGATCCCGGCGACGGCGCGCGCCACGGCGTCCGGGGGCCGCACGCCCGTCAGCAGGAAGTAGAGCGTGGCGGCAAGCGAGTAGAGGTCCGAGCGCGGGCTCGTGCCAGAGCCTTCCATCTGTTCGAGCGGTGCGAAGTTGTGCGAGAAGCCGTGAACGCTCGACGCAGGCGCGGAGGCCGTCTGCGCCGGCGCACCCTTAGCCAGTCCGAAATCCAGAAGCACTATCTTCCCGTGCGTCGTGAGCTTGATGTTGGGCGGCTTGATGTCGCGGTGGACCACGGGCGGCTCCTGCGCGTGCAGGTATTCGAGCGCGTCGAGCAACTCGTCCGCCCAGCGCAAGACTTCCGTCAGCGGGAAAGGGACCTTGCGCTGCTTCATCAGCTCGGCGAGGTCGAAGCCCTCTATGAACTCCATGACGAGGAATTGGCCGCCGTCCTCGCCGAAGTGGTCGCTGACCTTTGGCAGCGCGGCGTGGCGCAGGTGGTTCAGCAAACGCGCCTCGCGCCTGAAGGCCCTGCTCATCTCCTCGTCGTCGAAAAAGGTGCGCTTGATGGCGACCTTATTCTGGAAGCGCTCGTCGGTGGCGACGTAGACCTCGCCCATGCCACCCTTGCCGATGGGTTCGGCCACGCGGTAGCGATTCTGTAGCAGCGTGCCGGGCTGAATCATAACTGGCGGGGACTCCTTCTGAGCGGGGCTCCTCTGGCGAGAGCTTCGGTCTTCGGACGTGTGGACAAGGGCTGACGGCGTCGAGCGAGCCTGTGAGACGACGCCCTCTGCAATCCAGACTAACCGAATCGCGGGATTTGAATCAACACTTTTCTGAAAATGATGAATGCGGAATGATGAATGATGAATGAAAGACGATTGCCTTTTAATTCATCATTCATCACTCCGCATTCCGCATTCCGCATTGCTTTTCAGAACGTCACGCGCGCGGCGAACTGAAAGGCGCGTGGGCCGCCGGAGCCGAAGACGCCGCCGGCCGTGTTGACGGGCTGCCCGAAGCTAGACGAGCGCAGGAAGCCAGGGCTCGTCGGGTCGCCGCTGTCGCGCACGAGGACGTTGGAGAAGCCGGAGTAGTTAGACTTTGAGGTGCCGAGCACGTTCGTCACGTTGAAGAGGTTGAAGACTTCGGCTATCGGCTCGACGCTGAAGCGCTCGCCGAAGCGGAAGACCTTCGAGACGCGCAGGTCGAAGGAGTTGAAGCTGTCGTTGAAGCGCGCGTCGTCGCTGACGAACGGGAGCAACTGGCCGCCCACTCCGCCCGCCGCGTTGAGCTGCTGGATGTAGGCGTTCAGTTCCGCACCCGTGTGGAAGAGTCGGCCGCCCGCGTTGCGCTGCAACTGTGGGATGCGCGAGGAGGCGTCCGGCAAGAGGATGTCCATCGGCACGCCCGAGGCCACGGTCCAGAGCGGCGACAGGCGCACCCTGTACGGCAAGTCAATCACGCCCGCGAAGGTGAAGCGGTGGCGCTGGTCGTTCGGCGTCGGCCCGTATTCGAGTTGCAGGTCGTTCGAGTTGACGGGTCCGTTCGAGAATGGAATCTGGTCGTCGTTCGCGTAGTTGAACGCTTTGGATAGCGTGTATGAAGCGCGGAACTGATAGCGGTTAGAGTAGCGCTTCTCCAGACTGAGGAGCAGCCCGTCGTACTTCGTCTTGACGGAGGATTCGAGGTTCTTCACGAAATCAGGCCCGCCGACCACAGGGTTGAAAACTGTGCCAATCGTCCGGCCGATGATGAAGTGCGTGCCGAAGTTGTGCAGGTAGTCGGCGCGCACCACGAAGTCGCGGGAGAACTCGCGCTGCACGCCGAGGTTCGCCTGCTGCACCATCGGGTTCTGAAGGTCGTTGTCAATGATGTTGATGCCGCCCGCGCCCGCGCCGGGCAGAACAAAGCCCGTGAAAGGATTCGCCAGCGTCGGGGCCGGCGGCGGGAACTGGCCGCACGCCGGGTTGAAGAGGCACGGCGGCGGGATGAAGAAGACGTTGCCGGCGCGGACTTCGATGGGGAGCGCGCGCCCGTCGAGGCCGCGTTCGAGTGTTTGAATCTCAAGGGTGACGCGGTCGTAGTAAATGCCGTAGCCGCCGTGCAAACTCGTGCGCTCGTTGAACGCGTAGTTGAAGCCGAAGCGTGGGGCGAAGTTGTTCGCGTCGCGCGAGCGCGTGCCGTTCAAAAACGGCAGGATGAGCGGATTCAACTCGTCCACGCGGCTGTTATTTTTGACATCGGTGTCCAACTCGTAACGCAGGCCGAGGTTCAACGTGAGCTTCGGCGTGACGCGCCAGTCGTCCTGCATGAAGGCCGCGAAGTAGTTGTTGTTGGCGTTGGGCAGGATGAGCGGGCGGTCTGGGAAGGCGCTGCGGAGCGTGACCGCGAAAAGTAGATCGTTGTCATTCACGAGGCCGTCGCCGTTGCGGTCGAAGTCCGGGAAGTCTTCGATAAGCTCTATGCGGCCCTGCTGGAAAACGCGCAGGTCCAGGTCGGAGCCGACGCGCTGTATCTCGCCGCCGAAGTTCAAAGTGTGATTGCCACGGACCATCGTGAAGGTGTCGCTGAACTGTAGGCGGAATTGCTCGGTCCCCTGCGGCACGCGGAAGCTTGCGCCGTCTTGTATGCTAGGGAAAGTGAGTTGTGGCCCAGGCGCGACGGGCAGCGTCTCGTTCGTGAACGAGTTGACGCTGAAGCTGAAGCTGTTGAGGTCGCGCGGGGAGAGGACGCGCGTATAGTTCGCCAAAAGCGATTGCGCGTGGTTGCGGCTCGCCTGCCGCTGCGAGGCCGAGCCGATGGAGCGGTCAAGCGTGCTCGCCGCGATGTCGTCCTCGCGTTGCAGCGAATAGCGCAGGCTCAAGCGGTCCACGGAAGTCGGGTTCCAATCAACGCGCGTCGTCATGAGCAGGTCGTTCAAAGGCGCTGCGCTGAAACTCCTGACAATCGAGCGCGAGGCCAAATCCCTTGAACCCACCAACACCGCCCCGTCCTGATTCCGGTACTCGAACGCGCCGAAGAACCACGCGCGGTCGCGCTTGATGGGACCGCCGAGCGTGAACACGTACTGCTCGCGGTCGAACGGCGGCGTCTCCGTCAGGCCGCGGTCGAAGGTGGCCGGCAAGCCCTGAAGTTTGCGGTCGCGGAAGTAGAAGGCCCCGGAGCCGTGGAACTCGTTCGTGCCAGACTTGGTGACGATGTTGACGACCGAAGAGCCGGAGCGGCCCTGCTGCGCGTTGAAGCGGTTGGTCGCGATCTGAAACTCCTGCACGGCGTCCTGCGAGATGTTCTGCACGGCCCCGCCGACCACGTCGTCGTTGATGTCCGCGCCGTCAACCGTCACGCTGCCGCCTCGGCCCAGTTGTCCGGCGGACGAGATGACGACCGTGTTGGTTTTCGTCGGGTCGAAGTTGGGCGCGGGCGCATTGCCGGGGATGAGCAGCGCGAGTTCCAGAAAGTTGCGCCCGTTGAGCGGCAGGTTCTCTATCTCGCGCCGGGCGATGACGCCGTCCACGTCGGAGTTGAGCGTGTCCAGGAGCGGCGTCGTGTTCGTGTCCTCGACGATGACGGTTATCTCTTTCGCGCCGATTTGGAGTGTGGCGTCGAGCGTCGTGCTCTGGCCCACTTGCAGCGTGACGGCTGGCGCGGCGACGACGGGCGCGAACCCCTGCGCCTGAACTCTCACCTCGTACTCGCCCGGCGGCAAAGCCGACAACGTATAGAAGCCGTCCTCGTTGGTCAGCGTCTCTCGCTTGACGCCCGTCGCTTTGTGCGTCGCCGTCACCTGCGCGCCGCTGACGACGGCCCCATTCGGGTCCGAGATTCTGCCGCTCAGCGTCGCCGTCGCGGACTGCTGCGCGCGGGCGGGCGTCGAGGTCGAAGCAAGATAACAGCCAAACATCAAGAAGCCCGCGACGAAGAGAGCTAAGTGGCGGGGCTTCGCAGCGGCTTGCGGCCGGCAGGGGTGTGAACCGCTCATCATTTTTTGACCTTTCGTGGTTGGCGGTCAACGCGCTACTCACGGGGGAAAGCGTTCGTTGTGACCGGCCGGAAATTTTCGCGACGGGTAGTCTGGCGGAAAGCTTGGCGAAAGCTCTCTGGCCGCCCGCGCTTTTTGAGAGTGAAGGCCCGGCTCCGGGCTAATGATGGCGAACCAGAGGGTGTCGGTCTTAGGCCAGCAACAAAACAGTCAGGAGGGAACTACAAGACCTCTGGCGCGCCCAACCCGGAGCCGGGATTTGTTGACGTGCAGGTGGACAGTAACACCAACGCGGGCCGCGTGTCATGGGCCTGATGGTTGAGCGTCATCTCCAACTAAAGTTGGAGATGACGCTCAAGCGGCCTAGAAAGAGAGCCGCCCGCTCAACTGTGCCTGGCGACCGGGCGTGGCCGCCTCGGTGATGGTGCCGAACTGCGGCGTGTTGACGAAGCGGTTGGGCGTGCCGAGGTTCGTGTGGTTGAGCGCGTTGAATAACTCCGCGCGGAACTGGAACCTCACGTTCTCGGTCAGGGCGAAGTCGCGGTGCAGGGCCAAATCCAGCGTTTGCATTCCTGGCCCATACATGGTGTTTCGCCCGACGTTCCCGAAAGTGAAGGCGGGCGGCACGGCGAAGGCGGCCGGGTTGAACCAGCGGTCGGCCGTGTGGCTGCCCTCGTCGAAGACGGGCTGGCCCGTGTAGTTGGCGCGGATGGGATTCTCGCCGAGCAGGGTCCCGGCGTTGGCCGTGTCCCCGAAGACGGAGATGGTAAACGGGAATCCGCTCTGCGCCTGGAAGATGGCCGAGAGATGCCAGCCACCCGTGACTGTGCGTAGAGCGCGCGAGAAGCCGAGCGCCGGAAGATCATAGACGGCGCTCAGTGCGAAGCGGTGGCGGATGTCGCAGGCCGGCCCTTTCTCCAGAGTCAGGTTGCTGTTGTCCTGCGGGATGGCCGACTCCATCATCGGCGAGCGGAAGTCGGGCGCGTCAGACAGGTTTTTGGCCCAGGTGTAATTGGTCAGGAGCGTGAACCCGCGCGTGTAGCGGCGGCGGACGTTGACGTAGCCGGCGTTGTACCAACTCTGCGCGGAGTTCTCCAAGAGGTTGATGCCGCTGACGGGGAACGTCAGGCCCGTGGCGTTGATGTCGTCCGGCAAATCTGTGCCAGGCAGGAAGGAGAGCACCCTGTAGGGACGGCGCGGGCCGATGGCCCCCGGCCCCGGCGGCGCGTTGTTAATCAGGTGGGCGCGTTGCAGGTGAACGCCGTGCGAGCCGAGGTAACCGACTTCGAGCGTCGTCTCGCGCCCGAGGCTCTTCTCGATGGAGAAGCTCCATTGCTGTATGTACTGTGACGGCGCGTGCGGGTCGAAGGCCGCGAAGCTGACGGTGGTCAATCCGAGCACGGGCTGCCCGAAGTTGAACTGCGAGGCGATGAGCGAGGCGGGCGGCGTGAAGTTGTCGGCCTGCTGCGTTTCGGGGAAGACGTAGGGCACGTTGTGCCGCTGGTTGCACCAGGTGTTCATGTCAACGGGCGTGAAGAAGATGCCGAAGGCCGCGTGCACGACCATCCCGAGTTGAGGGACGTTCTGCGAGATGCCGAAGCGCGGGGCGAAGTTGAGCTTGTTCGAGTACATCAAGCCCTCCGGGTAGCCCTGCTGGCCCCCTATGAAGACGAAGGGCTTTCCGTCCTGAAAGATCAGGTTGCTATTGGCGAAGCGGATGTCTACGAGCGGGCTCATGTATTCGTACCTGAGCCCGATCTCGATGGTCGTGTTGCGCGTCAGTTGGAAGGTGTCCTGGACGAAGCCGTCGGCGTACCACTGGCGGAGCTGCATCTGCGGGACACCGGCCTGGCGCTGCTTGACCGCTGGCAGGCCCAGCAGAAAACTGGCGAGCGCCGAGCCCGTCCCGTCGTTCGTCGCCGTCTGAGTGGTGAAGCCGCTCGTGAACTGGTAGTAGCCGCGATTCTGGAAGAAGCCCCACATGGGCCAGATGAAGTAGCGGTAGCTGCCGCCGAGCTTGAGGCTGTGGCGGCCGACCTGCCAGTTGAGCAAATCGCGCGCTTCGAGAATCGTGTCCCAGGCGTGCATCGGCGTGGCCGCGAAAGAGTCGCCCATCCCCGAAAAGCCCTGGACGTTGAACCACGGCGCGCCGTAAGCGCCCTGGCCGCCGAAGCCGACTCCCTGAATGCCAAGCTCCGAGACGATGTCGTTCGCCTCGCTGTTCTCCGACGAGCGGTGCATGGAGAGGCGCGAGAAAGTGATGGAGGCGATGTTGACCATGCGCGGGCTGATGATGTGGTTCCAGGCAACGCTGCCGTGCTGCGAGAAGTTGTCGTGAATTGCGCCGAAGCCCGGCAGGTTCTGCGGCATGAAACCGTTCTCGCCGCTGAACGAATAGCGCGCCGCGAGGCTGTCGCCCCGCCCGAAGATTTGGTCCACGCGGATGGTGGCCTGGTCCGTTACGTGGCGCTCGTTGCGCACGTCCAGATAGTTATTGCAGTCCATGCCGGCCCCGACGACGGTCGGCGCGCCCATCATCGTCATGCCGCACCCCTGCATCCCCATCTCCATGTTGGGGCGGGGGACGTACTTCTGTAGGAAGAGGAGCGCGGCCGGGTTAATCAGGTTTTGCGGGATGACGTTGCCGGGGAACGGGTCGCGGATGACTTGCGGGTTGGCGGGGCTGACGGGCCGGCTCGGGTCGAAGTTAGGGTTCGGGTGGGAGCTGAACGGGTTGTAGATTTCAGCGCCGCTCATGCTGAAGTCGCCGGAGATTTCTTCGGCCGTCGGCACGGTGGCAATCATCGTGTCGGCCTTCGTGTGCCTCAGACCTTCGTAGTTGAAAAAGAAGAAGGTCCTGTTCTTGACGATGGGGCCGCCGATTGCGCCGCCGAAATTGTTCTGGACGAGAAAATTCGAATCGCCCATCTCGTTGAAGGTGCGCGCGTCGAGCGCGCTGTTGCGCAGGAACTCGTAAACGGTCCCGTGAAACTCGTTCGTCCCACTCCTGGTGACGATGTTGACCTGCCCGCCACCGGCCCCGCCCATGTCGGCCGAGTAGCTGCCGGTCTGGACCTTGAACTCCTGGACCACGTCGGGCGAGGGGCTCAGGTTGAGGGTGTTGAAAGTCGGGTCCGTGTTGGTGGCCCCGTCCAAAAGAAAATAGTTCGCGTTGGGGCGGTTGCCGCCGATGCTGACGGCCGAGCGCTGCCCCGGTCGCCAGTACAAAGGGTTCATGTCGCCCGCCTGCGCGCCGTGGCTGACGTGCGCGCCCGGCACAGTGAGCACGAGGTCAATCAGCATCCGGCCGTTGAGCGGCAGGTTGCGAATCGCGGCCGACTCGATGACTTCGCCAACATCGGCCTTGGTCGTGCGCAAGACCTCCACGGCATGAACTTCGACCTGCTCGTTTTTAACGTCGGCGAGGTTGAGGCTCACGTCGAGCGTCATCTCCTGGCCCACTTCCAGGCGCAACGTCCGCACGGAGGGCGCGAAGCCAGCGGCGCGGACGGTCAGCTCGTAATCGCCGGGCAGTAGGCCCGAGATTTGAAAGACGCCTTGCTCGTCGCTCGTGACGTTGCGTACGGACTGCGTGCCCACGGACTTCAACTCGACGGCAGCGCCGGGGATGGCGCGCTGCTGCGGGTCGAAGACTGTGCCGCTCAGGCCGGCGTAGTTGCTCTGGCCGAAGGCGTGAGCAGAAATTAACAGGAGCGAGAGGAAGAGAGATACCCGAGTCAGTTTGCGCACAGCTTCACCTCCGAAGGGAGCCGCCCAGTTGTTTTTGAATGTGCGGAGCAGAGAAAAGTTTTACGACGGATGCCCGCAGGCGAACCCTAACACGAGGCATACGGCCTGTCATGCGACCACGGTTGGGGACCGAGGTCAAACTTTAGTTGGAAGTGAGCGCTTAAGGCAAGTGGACGAGGCCGCGTTGCAGGGCGGTCGTGGCGGCCTGGGTGCGGTCGCTCACGCCGAGCTTGCTCAGGATGTTGTTGATGTGGCTCTTGACGGTCGCCTCGCTGATGTGAAGCAGTGTGCCAATCTCTTTATTGCTCTTGCCCCGCACGATCTGTTCCAGCACTTCCAGTTCCCTGCCCGTCAAATCCGAGCCGCTCATCCTCTCGGCCAGGCGCTCGGCCACGACCGTCGGAATCCGCCGCGCGCCGGCGTGCACCTTCCTGACCGCGTCCTCCAATTCGTCGAAGAACATATCTTTCAGGAGGTAGCCCTGCGCGCCAGCCTGCAAGGAGCGATAAATGTCCTCGTCGCCGTCGAAGGTCGTCAGCACGATGACGCGCGCGCCGGGGAACTCGCGGCGAATTCGAGTGATGGCCTCGACGCCGCCGACCACCGGCATACGCAAATCCATCAGCGTCACGTCCGGCTGGTGCGAGCGGAACAGCTCCACGGCATCCTGCCCGTCCTTGCCTTCGGCGACGACCGTCATGTCCGCGACGGTGTTAATCAGCGCGACGATGCCCTGCCGCACAACCGCCTGATCGTCCACGACCATCACCCGAATCTGGTTGTCACTCATAAGGGCAGCCTCCGTCGTGTAGTGTGCCAGAATCCGTCAGCCGCCGAGCGGCACTTCAACGATTACCTCCGTCCCTTCGCCCGTGCCACTCTCGACGAACAGCGTGCCGCCCATCTGCTCTGCGCGCTCGCGCATCCCGACGAGCCCGAAGTGTCCGTTCGCGCCTTGCGCACGAGTATCGAAGCCGCGGCCGTTGTCGCGGACGCTGAGCTGCACTCGTTTGGTGTCGAACTTCAGGTTGATGAGAATGCGCTGGGCCTCCGCGTGGCGGACGGCGTTGTTGATGGCTTCCTGGCCGATGCGCAGGAGGTTGCCCTCAATCAACGCGCTCAGCGGGCGGAAGGTCCCGCTGACCTGAACCTGCGCCTGGACGTTGGTCTCGGCCGTGAGCCTGCGCGCCGTCTCCGTCAGGGCCGAGGGCAGGTCGTTCTGTTCGAGCGCCTGCGAGCGCAAATCCCAGATGTAGCGGCGGGCCTCCGCGATACTGTTGCGGACGAGGACGCGCGCGCGGTCCAGATGGGACTTCGTCGCCTCCGCGTCTTTCGGCATCGTCCGCGAGACCAGTTCGAGCTGAATCGAGATGCCCAGGATTTCCTGGGCCAGATTGTCGTGAATCTCGCGCGCGATGCGGTTGCGCTCTTCAAGCACGGCCGCGAAACGCCGCTTCACCTGGCGCACGCGCAGGAGGTAAAGCTGCCAGATGACGAGAGCGAGCGCGGCGGCCGAGAGCGCGTAGAACCAGTAGGTCTGGTAAAAGTGCGGCTTCAGGTAGAGGTCGAGCGAAGCGCCCGCCTCGTTCCAGACGCCGTCGTTGTTGGCGGCCATCACGCGGAACTTGTATTGGCCCGGCGGGAGGTTCGTGTAGTAGGCGACGCGGCGCGTGCCGCCGTCAATCCAATCTTTATCAAAGCCGTCGAGCTTGTACTTGAACCTGACCTTTTCAGGCGCGACGAAGCTCAGGCCGGCGTAGTAAAAATCGAAACGCGACTTGCCCGGCGGCAATTCAATCCCGCTCGTCGGAGAGACAGACTCGTCGTCAATGCGGACCTGTTCGATGACGACGCCGGGCGGCTGCGCGTTGACTTTTAATCTCGAAGGGTCGAGCACGGCGACGCCCTTGAGCGTCGAGAACCAGAGCTTGCCGTCGCGCCCCTTCCATCCCGAAGGGTGGCCGCCGCCGCTGCACTCGCGCGTCCGCATCCCGTCGGCCGTGCCGTAGACGACGGGCGAGATTGTGCCAACTTTTCCGGCCGCGAAGTCGTCCAATTGTTTCCTGTCAACGCGGAAGACGCCCTTGTTGCAGCTCAGCCAGAGGCCCCGCTGGTCGTCCTCCATGATGCTGTAAACTTCGTCGTCGAGGAGGCCGCCCTGAACCGTGTAGGCCGTGAGCTTCCCTTCGCGCAGGCGGTCCATCCCGCCCCCGCTGGTTCCAATCCACAGGCTCCCGCCGCCGTCTTCGTAGAGCGCGATAACGGTGTCGCTCGACAGCCCGTCGCGCGTCGTGTAGGTCGTGATTGTGCCATTCTTCAAGCGGCTCAGGCCGCGCAACGTCCCGACCCACAGCGCGCCCTCGCGGTCCTCGTAAATCGCGCCGACGAAATTATCGGCGAGCCCATCCTCCGTGGTGTAGCTCGTGAAGCCGCCGTCCTTGAGTCGCGTCAGGCCGCCGCGCGTGCCGACCCAAAGTGTGCCAGTGTGGTCGGCGCGAATCGAGCGCACGAAGTCGTTGGCGAGGCCGTCGGCCGAGGTGTAGGTCGTGAACTTACCGTCGCGCAGGCGGTTCAGGCCGTCCGGCGTCCCGACCCAGAGGTTGCCTTCCAGGTCGTCCGCGAGCGCGAGCACGAAGTCGCTCGACAATCCGTCGCGCGTCGTGTAGGTCGTGATTGTGCCATTCTTCAAGCGGCTCAGGCCGCCGCCGTAAGTGCCTATCCAGACGCCGCCCTCGCGATCCTCGTAGACGCACTTGACGAGTTCGTTCGGGAGTCCTTCGGCCGTCGAGTAGGTCGTGAACTTCTTGTCCTTGAGGAAGACGAGCCCAGCGGATTCCGTGCCGACCCAGAGACTCCCCTCGCGGTCCTGCGTGACGGAGAGGATGACGCTGCGCGAGAGTTCGCTCTGCCCGTCGAAGGAAGCGAAACGACCGTCGCGGTAGCGGCTCAGACCGTTGGAAGTCCCGACCCAGAGCGCGCCTTCCGCGTCCACGTTGAGCGCAGTGATTCTGTCGCTCGGCAACCCGTCGGCGGCGGTGTAGGTCGTGAACTTGCCCGCGCTGAAAGACGAAAGCCCTTTGAACGTGCCGACCCAGAGACGGCCCTCGCGGTCCTCCGTGACGGACGAGACGCTGTTGCTGGCGAGCCCGTCCGGCACCGTGTAGCTCGTGAACTTCCCGTCCTTCAAACGACCCAGGCCGTCGGACGTGCCGACCCACAGGGCTTGCTCGCGGTCTTCAAACAGGGCCTTAACGTCGTTGCTGACGAGCCCGTCCCTGGTGGTCCAATTCGTAAAGCTCCCGTCCTTGAAGCGGCTCAGTCCGGCGGGAGTCGCGACCCAGACGCCGCCCGCGCGGTCTTCATGGATGGCCTGCACGTCGTCGCCGGCCAAACCTTCCCGCGTCGTAAAAGTGCTGAACTTCCCTTCAGCGAGGCGCAGCAAGCCCGTGCTCGTGCCGAGCCAGAGGCCGCCCTGACGGTCGCCCATGAGGGCGTGCACGTCGTGGTCCTTAAGCTCCGGGGTGTTCTGTTTGTCGAAGACGGTGAAGCCCGTCCCGTCGAAACGCGCGAGCCCTTCTTCTGTGCCAATCCACAAATAGCCGTCGGCGGTCTGCGCGACGGCGCGGACGGTGTTCTGCGGCAGGCCGTTCTCCGTCAGCCAGACGTTGCGGCTGTACTCCGCGAGTTCTCGACGCGGGTCGAGGGCGAAGGACGCCCCACCCCAGCACAACAGCAGCAGGAGAAACGGGCTGAGAATGCGAAGGCTGAGCTTGCGCGTGAAACCTGATCGGCTCATCTATCTTTGCGACCGCTAAAGGGCTGTCCTGGCAGCTTCGCCGACGGATAATGTAACATTCTATGTGTCCGGCGTAATTATATTCAACGCCCGAGCGACGCAGGCTCGGCTTCAAAGGTCACAGACTATCCGATGCAGCTTTCCAAACAGGCGGTCTCTTTTCTTCTGACACTCATCTTCTTACCCTTCGCGGCCGTGGGGCAGTCGCGTTGGCGCGCGGCCACCGAGCAGGAGTTGAGGCGGGTGATTCCGGCGCGCGCGCCCGTCGTCAAGGAGAATATCGAGACGGAGTTCCGCACCGCCTCGGGCGTCACGGACGGGCGCGGCCACTTCATCGCCGGCGTCGTGATGATTACGGCCGGCTACTCGGCCGAGGGCAAGTACTCGCACTTCTTCATGACGCAGGCGGCCGTCCACGTTGATGATCTGGTCCTACAGCCGGACGAGTACGTCTTCGGTTACCAGCGCGTGGACAACGAGACCATGCGGCTCGTCTTTTATAAAGCTTCGAGCGGCAAAGAGGTCGGGGCCGTCCACGCGCGCCTCAACGCGAAGAGTAGCGCGGTGCGCTCGCTCCTCATCAGCCCGCCCGTGGCGGGGCGCGGGACCATACAGATCGGGCGCTTCGTGTTTGATTACAGGCTTGACTGACCGCAAGCGCATTCGCCCACGGCCGTTGATGAATCCGCTTGCCTGACGGAGGTGAGATGAGACGTAAACTTGCTTCGGGACTTTTGATCGCCTCGGTGGTCGTGTGGGGCATCTGGTGCGGCGGGCAGGTCTTCAACGAGTTGATGACCGTGCCCAAGTGGAGCGCCTCACCGCCCGAATCCCTGAAGACTTATTGGGAGATGCCGAGCGAGGGCGGCGCTCCGTTCTTCCCGCTCTTCAACCCGCTGTTTGTCGTCCTGGCAATCGCCGCAACGATAGCGGCCTGGAAGTACGCGCGGCGCTCAAGAAGGTGGCTCGCGCTTTCGGCGCTGATAGCGCTCGCGGTCTTCTTCTCCTTGATCTTCTACCTCGCGCCACTCGTCGGCAGCATGTTCCGGCACAGCGTGGCGGGAGACTTGCCCGCGTCAGAAATTGCGGCCGGCGTCGAGCGGTGGAAACTCGGGAACAGAATCCGACTCGTCGTGGAACTGTTCGGCTTCGTCTGCGCCGTCATCGCCCTGCGCGTGTGGGCGGCCGAAGCTGCCGCGCCCGGCGAAAGCGCGGACTGACGACCCGACCGCTCGCTGGCTTTGTTTCCCTCTTCATCACTTGCCGCGCTGGACCAGGCTGGCGGCGACGGCGACGAGTTCCGCCATCTCGACCGGCTTCGGGACGTGCATCTGGTAGCCGGACCTGAGTGCATGCATGCGGTCCTCGACCCTGGCGTAAGCCGTCAAGGCGATGGCCGGCACACGGCCCCCGCCCTCGTCGGGCAGCGCGCGCACGCGCCGGATCATTTCGTAGCCGTCCTCCTCCGGCATCCCTATGTCGCTGATGAGCAGGTCTGGCACAGAGGCCCGCATCGCTGCGAGCGCCTCGGCGGCAGAGCCAGCGGCCGTCACCTCCGCGCCGCTTTGGCCCAGCCCCGCTTTCAGCAGCTCGCGCGTGTCCGGCTCGTCGTCCACGACGAGGATTCGCACGCCGTCGAGCCTCTCAACGCAGTCGAAGAAGGGCAGTGTGTCTCTCGCCGCAGGGTGCACGCGCTCGCCCTCCGTGGCCGCCTGGTAGACGGGAGCTACGGGGAGCAGCACCGTGAAGGTCGAGCCCTTCCCCTCGCCCGGACTCTCGGCGCGGACGGTCCCGCCGTGCAGCTCAACCAGGTGACGCACGATTGCCAGACCTAAACCCATCCCGCCGTGCTGGCGCGTAGTCTTCTGGTCGGCCTGGCGGAAGCGGTCGAAGACGTGCGGCAGAAACTCGGGCGAGATGCCCGCGCCCGTGTCGCTGACGGCTATCTCGATGTGCGAGTTGACGCGCTCCAATCTGATCTGCACGCGCCCCTGCTTCGGCGTGAACTTGATGGCGTTCGACAGCAGGTTCCAGACGACCTGTTGCAGGCGCACGGGGTCGCCCGAGACGGCGGCCACGCCCGTGTCCATAATCTTCTGGACGCGCACGCCCTTGGCCTCGGCCGCTGGGCGCACGGCCTCGACGGCCGCCTCGACGAAAGAGTTGGGGTCAACGGGTCGCACGTCTATCCTGAGCTTGCCGGTGATGATGCGCGAGACATCCAACAGGTCGTCTATCAACTGCGACTGCGCGCGCGCGTTGCGCTCAATCGTCTCGAAGGCTTTGGCCGCGGAGTCGCCGTTGAACTGCCCCGTGCGGAGCATGTGCGCCCAGCCGAGGATGGCCGTCAGCGGCGTGCGCAACTCGTGCGAGACGGTGGCGAGGAATTCATCCTTCAGGCGGTTCGATTCCTGCGCCTCCTGATACAGGCGCTCCTTCTCGGCGGCGGACTGCTCGGCCTCCGCGCGGGCGCGCTGGACCGCGTCGAAGAGTCGCGCGTTGTCCATCGCGACCGCGGCCTGCGCGGCGAGCCCCTCGATGATGCGCGCCTCGCGCTCCGTGAAGATGCCCTCCTCTGGGTGGCCGAAGAAGAGGCCGCCGTAAACCTCGCCCGAGCGCGAGACGATGGGCACGGCGAGGTAGCTCGTCACCGGCAGATGCCCCTCGGGCATGCCGTAGTAAGGCGAGTTCCTGCCGTAGCGCGGGTCCTTCTTCACGTCCGCGATGAGCACGGTGCCCTCGCCCTTGAAGGTCGGCGCGAAGATGTCCGTGTTGCGCGGCATGGGGAAGTGCTCGAAGGCCGAGCGCGGGACGCCCGAGAGCGTGTAGAGCATGTAGGACGCGCCCTCTTCGTTGAGCACGTTGTAGAAAAAGGAGCCGAAGCGCGCGCCGGAGAGTTCGGTGGCGGCGTCCGTGACGGCCTGGACGAGCTTGTGCAGGTCCAATTCGCCGGCGAGCGTCTGGCCCAGGCGGTTGACGGTCTCGATGATCTCGGCCTGCTCGCGCAGTTGCTCCTCGTTGCGCTTGCGCTCGGTGATGTTGCGGGCCATCGCCGAGATGGCGATTAGCCGGCCGGCCTCGTCCGTGATAGGCGACAGCGTGATCGCCACGTCAACGAGGCTGCCGTCTTTCGCGCGGCGAACGGTCTCGAAGTGCTGCGGCTCGGACTCGTGTCTGAACTTCTCGAACCGCGCCCTAGTCTCCGCGACGAGTTCCGGCGGAGTGATGGTGGTCGCATCTTTGCCCAGCACTTCCTCCGGGCTGTAGCCGAACATCTTCTCCGCGCCCGCGTTCCACGACGCGATCTTGAGGTTCAGGTCCGCGCTCATGATGGCGTCGTCCGACGACTCGACGATGGACGAGAGCAGCCGCCGCGTCTCCTCGGCCCGCTTGCGCATGGTGATGTCGCGAGCGATTTTCGACGCGCCGATGATGCGCCCCTCGGCGTCCTTGATGGGCGAGACGGTGAGCGACACGTCGAGGATCGCACCGTCCTTGCGCACGCGCACCGTTTCGTAGTGGTCCACGCGCTCGCCGCGCCTGATGCGTTCGAGAATCCGCGGCTCTTCGTCGGGCATGTCGGGCGGGATGAGCATCGTGACGGGCTGGCCGACGGCCTCCCTGACCGTGTAGCCGTAGAGGCGCTCGGCCCCGGGGTTCCAACTGAGGATGGTCCCGTTCAAATCTTTACTGATAATCGCGTCGTCAGAGTTCTCAACGATGGCCGCCATTTGCAGCAGCCTCTCTTCGGCCCGCTTGCGGTCGGTCACGTCGCGCGTGATCTCCAGGATGGACGTGACGTTGCCCCGCTCATCGCGCACGGTCGCCCAGCGGGTCTCGACAACGAGTTGCACGCCGTCCTTGCGCGTGTGCCTGAGTTCACCCTCCCAGTAGCCGTCGCGCTCCAGGCTCCCGTAAATCTCTTCGAGCGGGACGGGCGGCACAGTCCGCAACAACTCGTGCGGCGAGCGCCCCAGCGCTTCCTCGCGCGTGTAGCCGTAGAGACGCACCGCGCCGCGATTCCAGAGCGTGATGGCGTTGGAAGTGTCGCGCAGGAAGATGGCGTCGTAAGCCTGGTTGATGACTTCCGACTGTTCGCGCAGCATCGCCTCGGCGCGGCGGCCCTCGCTGATGTTGCGCGCGACCTTTGAGGCTCCCACGATGCGACCGTCCGGCCCCCTGATGGGCGAGACCGTGAGCGAGATGTCAACGAGCGAGCCGTCCTTGCGCACGCGCACAGTCTCGTAGTGCTCTATGCGCTGGCCCGCGCGGAGTCGTGCCAGGATGATAGGCTCTTCGTCCTGAAGGTCCGGGGGGATGAGGACGGTGACGGGCTTACCCACAATCTCATCGGCCGTGTAGCCGAAGATGCGCTCGGCCCCCTTGTTCCAACTCGTGATGACGCCTTCAAGCGTCTTGCTGATGATGGCGTCGTCAGCGGACTCGATGATGGCCGAGAGCCAGTAAGGCGCAAGCTCCGGGTTCCGCAAATCGTCGAGCAGAACCGCGTTGTCTTTGTTATCTGGCGACCCCTCCGGCGGGGTGTTGATGGGCATAGGCACACTTGTCCGTCGTAAACCAAAGGGGAGCGCTGACGGGGGGAACCCAGGGGACCGTGGGATTATACCGAGTCCGCACCCTAATTGCCATAACGCGGCGGCGTGACTTTTCGCGCCAGGCCGAAGGGGTTCAGCGCTCTTCCCGGAATCAGGAATGGCTCAGAGTCACCACACCTCGCACCTCTGTTCCGGCGGGCGCACCATCGGCGAGCCCTCGCGGCACTGGAACGCTTGCCGGAATTCCGGCATGTTCGAGAGCGGCCCGATGACGCGGTACTTGGCTACGGGGTGCGGGTCGCCCTGGACCATCACGCGCGCGAACTGTGGGCGCACGGCGTCGCCTCGGAACTGCCCCCAGGAGATGAAGAACTGCTGCTCGGGCGTGAACCCGTCCACGGTCGGAAGCGGCGGCTTGCCGCGCCGCGAAATCTGTAGGGCGCGGTACGCGATCTTCGCGCCCGCGAGGTCGCCGATGCTTTCGCCGAGGACGAGGCGGCCGTTGTGGTGCAGCCCCGGCTCGATGAAGTAATTCTCGAACTGGTTGACGACGCACTCGGTCCTGGCCTGAAACTTCTTCAGGTCATCGTCGGTCCACCAGTTCTTCAGGCGGCCTTCGGCGTCGTACTGCGCGCCCGAGTCATCGAAGCCGTGACTGATCTCGTGGCCTATGCCGACGCCAATCGCGCCGTAGTTGACGGCGTCGTCGGCCTCCATGTTGAAGGCCGGCGGCTGAAGGATTCCGGCGGGGAAGACGATCTCGTTGAGCAGCGGGTTGTAGTAGGCGTCGGAGGTCGGCGGCGTCATGCCCCAGCGCCCTCTGTCCACAGGCTTGCCGATGGTCGAGAGGTCGTCGCGCACGGCGAACTTGCGCCCCGCCACGACATCGTCCCAGTAGGAGGCGCGCGTGATGGGGACGCGGCTATAGTCCTTCCACTTGTCCGGGTAGCCTATCTTCGGGTTGAACGTGGATAGTTTTTCGAGCGCGCGCCGCTTCGTCTCCGGGCTCATCCATTCGAGACCTTTGATGGTTTCCTCCATCGCCAGGCTCAGGTTCCTGACCATCTCCCGCATGCGCGCCTTGGCCTCCGGCGGGAAATATTTTTCGACGTACTTTTTGCCGAGCGCCTCGCCGAGCAACTGGTCCGTCGCCTCGACGCAGCGCTTCCAGCGCGGTTTGATCTCGGTCGCGCCCCGGAGGTACGCGCCGTAGAAAGCGAAGTCCGCCTGCACGAACTCGTTCGACAAGTAGGGCGCGGCGGAGTTCAGCAGATGCCATTTCAGATAGGTTTTCCAGTCGGCCAGCGACGCGCTCGCGAGCAGGCGATTGAACTCCTCCATGAACTTCGGCTCGTTGACGTTCAAATCGCCCGTGGGGAGCGTGGACTGGCGGTAGTAATTGGTCCAGTCGAAGTCGGGCGTGAGTTTTTGCAGTTCGGCGAAAGACATCCTGTGGTCGGTCGCCTGCGGGTCGCGCAGCGCGACGTTGTCGAGCGACGCCTGGGCCAGTTGCGACTCCAGACGGAAGACCGCGTCGGCCGCCGACCTGGCGCGGGCCGCGTCCGTGCCGGAGAGCGTGAATATCTTCGCGACGTGCTCCAGATATTTTTCGCGCGCCTCCTTGAACCTCGGCTCGGGCTTCAGGTAGTAGTCGCGGTCGGGCAGCCCGAGGCCGCTGGCTGAGACGTTAGCGATAACGCTCGTCGGGTTGTGATTGTCGGACCCGCTGCTGAGCGCGAACGGGATGGGGATGGCGATTGAGTGGAAGCGGGCGATCATGCGCTCGACGCCGGCGCGCGACCCTATGCGGTCAATCTCCGCGAGCAGCGGCGCGACGGGCTTCGCGCCGAGGCGGTCGGCCCGCGCCTCGTTCATGCAGGCGCTATAGAAATCTCCGGTCAATTGTTCGACGCTGCCCCTGCGATTGTTCCTGGCCGCCGCGGTCGCTTCGAGTATCTCACGGAGTTTCTCCTTGGTGGACTCGCCCGCGGCCCAACGCCTGCTCCAACGCGGCATCGAGGCCGGGATGGGGTTCGCCGCACGCCAGCCCCCGTTGGCGAACTCGTAGAAGTCGTCGCACGCGGCGACGCCACGGTTGAGGTCCGAGACCTCTATCCCGCGTTCGGCGCGGTTTTGGGCCAGCACGGTCGCCGAAAGGACGAGGGCCACGAGTAGAACTCTCACGAGAGACATAAGGCGCTCCTGTTCTTGTGAGCGGCGACGACGCACCGCCCGGATGAATTGTAGTCAAGTTTCCGGCATAGGCTATAACACAGAGCCCGCCGCCGCCAACACATAATTTCGGTGCAAGCCAGGGTCTATTCATATTCACTGAAAAGGCAGGAACACGAAGCCACACGCGAAGGCCCTGGCCTTCCCTCAAGCTGATTCAAGCGGCAGTCTCCTCCCCGCGACTGCCGCTCTTTCTTATTCAAGTCCAGCACATGCTTTCGCCCTGATGATGGTAAAGTATTGCTTTGGTTGCAGGCATGAAAATCAAAGACGCTACTTCACGATGGAAATTTTGGCGGGTGCCGCATTTGGACGGACTGGAATTGCTGTGCGGCTCAAACATAACGCATGAGTATCCGCTTCACGTGCATGAAGAATATTGTGTCCTGCTCATGCTTAAAGGAGTCGAAGCAACCGTCTGTCGCGGCGCGAGTCATCTAGCGTTTCCGGGCAGCTTAGGATTCATGAACCCGGACGAGGTGCACGCGTCCAGCTCAGTCGGGGCCGAATATAGAATTATAAGAATCAGGCCCAATTTGTTTAGCCGGATCGTGTTTGAGTCTGCCGGGCGCGACCTCGGGACACCTCACTTCGACAGGTTCGTGGTTGAAGACGCTTCGATTTTTCGATTGCTGCTAAACCTGCACCATAAACTCGAACAGCACATTTCTTCGCTCGAACAAGAATCCGAGTTCGTTTCGACGATGGGACTGTTGGTCGCGCGGCATGTCGCAAACCATCCTGCCGTTCGGCCCCCAGGCAAAGAGCCTCGCCACGTTAAAACGGTTCGGGATTATCTCAAATCCCACTACGCCGAAAATGTATCTCTGTCCGAACTGACTTCGATTACGAATTTGAGCCCTTTTCATCTGCTCCGCGTCTTTCATCACCAGGTCGGGTTCCCGCCTCACGAATACCAGACTCAGGTACGCATCGCCCGCGCCAGAAAGTTGCTGCTGGAGGGGCAGTCAATTTCGCACGTCGCCCTGGAAACAGGCTTTTGCGACCAGAGTCATCTGTCCCGAAACTTTAAGCGAATCGTGGGCATGACTCCGGGCCAGTTTTCGTCTCAGAGCAAGATCGTCCAAGACCAGGCGGGATGAATTTGATAAAAACTGCCGCGTTTCATCCTGCCTGATGGCGGCCCGGCGCGGCGGCTCTCAGGCATCAATCAAAGGACGGCAGTCGTGCGAGTCGAGACGAATCAATCCATCATTTGCTTTGTCGGCAAGGCGGTGCTCGCCCTTGTCAGCCTAGCAATCCACTTGCCTGTTTACGCGCAGCAGACACCTCAATTTCCGGCGACGCCAAAGCAGGCGGTCACAGACGAGTATCAGGGAATCAAAGTCATTGACGAGTATCGGTGGCTGGAGGACTCGACGGCCCCCGCCGTCCAGCGTTGGGTTGACGAACAGAACAAGTTCAGCCGCTCTGTGCTTGAGAAAATCCCCGCGCGGACGGCGATTGCCGACCGCCTGAAGGACTTATACGGCAACCGGGCAGTCATCTACTACAACTTCTATCAACGCCGGATGTTCTTCGCCATGAAGTTGCAGCCGGGTAAGAATCAGCCGCTCCTGGTGATGTTGAAGTCGCCGGACGATCTCTCTTCCGAGCAAGTCATTCTGGACCCGAACGTCTTGAATCCCAAAGGCACGACCGCGATAGATTTCTATGTGCCCTCGCTCGACGGACGTTTCGTCGCCGTCTCGCTTTCGGAGAACGGCAGCGAAGACGGCTCCGCGCACGTTTACGAAACGGCTACCGGAAAGAAACTGCCGGACGTGATTCCGCGCGTTCAGTACTCGACCGCCGGGGGCAGTCTCGAATGGAACAAAGATGCTTCGGGCTTCTACTACACGCGCTACCCGCGTGGCAACGAGCGTCCCGCTGAAGATATGACCTTCTACCAGCAGGTCTACTTTCATCAGCTCGGCGCTCCACTGAGCGAAGACACTTACGTCATCGGGAAGGAGTTTCCGCGAATCGCCGAAATAACACTGAGCACAACCGAAGATGCCAGCTACTTGCTCGCCAGCGTGGCGAACGGCGACGGCGGAGAGTTCGCCCATTACCTGCTAGGGCCGTCCGGCACCTGGACACAGCTCACGCGATTCTCCGACCAGATTAAGTCCGTCCTCTTCGGCCCGAACGGAATGCTCTATCTGCTCATGGTCAGCGGAGCGCCGAGGGGTAAAATTCTCTCCATGCCGCTCGACAACCCGAAACTCTCCGAGGCAAAGACAGTCGTCCCTGAAAGCGATGTGACCATAGAGTCTTTTATCCCGGCGGCGACGCGTTTGTACGTGAGCGAAATGAAAGGCGGCCCGTCCGAGGTCGCAGTTTATGACCTGAGCGGCAAAAGGCTTTCATCCGTCCCCACCAGGCCAGTCTCCGCCGTACAGATCGGCCTGCGACTGAAGGGGGACGAGATTCTCTTCGGGAGCGTGAGCTACCTGGAGCCGTTCGCCTGGTATCGCTTCGACCCCGCGACCGGCACGGTCACGAAGACAAGTTTGGCGGGCACTTCTTCCGTCAACTTCGACGACGCGCAGGTCGTGCGCGAGTTTGCGATTTCAAAGGACGGCACCAAAATCCCTATCAATATCATCAGTCGCAAAGGGATGAAACTGGATGGGCGGAATCCAACCATCCTGTACGGCTACGGCGGCTACGGCGTCAACCTGACGCCGAATTTCATGCGCCGAAACCGCCTGTGGCTGGACGCCGGCGGCGTCTACGTGGAGGCGAATCTTCGCGGCGGCAGCGAGTACGGCGAGGAATGGCACAGTGCCGGGAAGCTCACAAAGAAACAGAACGTCTTCGACGACTTCGTGGCCTGTGCCCGGCATCTCATCGAGAGGAAGTATACTTCCCCGTCCAAGCTGGCTATCGAAGGCGGGAGCAACGGGGGGCTGCTCATGGGGGCCGCGCTGACGCAGCACCCTGAACTCTTCAGGGCCGTCGTGAGCTACGCCGGTTGGTACGACATGCTGCGCGTCGAGGTATCACCCAACGGGGCCTTCAATGTGCCGGAGCTAGGGACCGTCAAAGACCCGGAGCAGTTCAGGGCGCTCTACGCTTATTCACCCTACCATCGCGTCAAGGACAACACGGCATACCCGGCCGTACTGTTCATCACAGGCGATAACGATGGGCGCGTTGACCCTATGCATTCCCGCAAGATGGCGGCGCGGCTTCAGGCGGCGACGAAATCAAAGCTCCCGATACTTCTGCGCACCAGCTCTGATATTGGTCACGGAGCCGGCAGCTCGCTCGGCGCGCGCATCGCTCAGGAGTCAGCCGTCTTTGCTTTTCTTTTCGACCAACTCAAGATGGGTGACAAACTGAAGGCGGGGATTAACTAGCTCTCTTCGACGATCTCTTTGACCCTGCCCACCTCGCCGGTCTCCAGTCGGACCTTGATGCCGTGCGGGTGATAAGAGGATTTCGTCAACACGTCCTTGACCGTGCCGCGCGTCAGCCTGCCCGAGCGCTGGTCCTGTTTTAAGACTATGTCAACCGTGAGTCCCGGTCTGATATCTTTCCTCTCCTGGCCGTTCATGCGTGCTTGTTCCTCTACTTCGGCGCTGGCTCAGTTCTTGGTGAACGTGAACGTGTAGGAGTGCCCGGCGCTGTCCTTGCCGCTCCCGTTGAGCCTTTGCCCGTCCGCCGAAATCCAGCCGGTGTTTGTGCCAAGAACCCACGGCGCTCCTTCCTTCACCTGTTCCACGATGCGATTCTCCTGCATCGAAATCCGCCGCGTCTCCCAATTCACCTGGCCGCTGACGGCGATGATCGCCCCCTTGCTGTTCTTCAGGATGCCGGAGAACGAGTCGCCTTCCTGGCTGTTGATGTAGAGCACCGCGTCGCGGTTGGCGAACGTGCCCGTCCACGTCCCTTTCATGTCCAGCTTCTTAGCGGGCGTGGGCGTCGGCGTAGGTTTAGCCGAGGGCGTGCTCTGCGGCGTGGCGCTCGGAGCAATGCTGGGCGTCGGCTGCGGCGTCGGCTTGCCGCCCGCACTTTCGAGGCCGGACTCTTTCGCCTGCAAATTATCGCCGCCGAACCAAGCCTTCCAGTTCGCGCCGATGACCAACCCGGTCGCCAACAGGACGGCCACCGCGAGCGTGATGAGCAGGACGCGCCGGCCGCTTCGCTTTGACGAGACAGAGGGGGTCATCTCGTTCGTCCTGGCGGCGGAGCTGGATATTTCCAACGTCGGCAGCGGCTCCCTGTTGACGGGGCGTGTCTCTCGCGGGTCGTAAGGTGCGGAGAGGATCGCGCCGTCCTTCAGACAGAAGCTGAGAGTGTCATCCGAGTAAGTTCGGTTGCAATCGGGGCATTTTTTCATGGTAAGGAACCCGTCCCACGCGAGGGGCTGACGGTCAACGTCTCAAGTGAATTCCGGCCGCGAACGTTCCCGCGCATTCTATCACTTTCCTCGGGCGGCGGGCGGTGAAGATGTCATCGGCTTGCGTGAAGCTGCGACCTACTGCGGCAACGCGTAGGCGACCAGAGTATCCGAGAGAACTTTACTCAGCGCTCTCAGGAAGCCGCCGCCGCCGGCCGCGACGACGACGAACTGCCGCCCGCTCCGTTTCCCGCGATAGGTCATGGGTGTGGCGTGGCCGTTGGCTTCCAGCTCGGCCTGCCAAAGCTCTCGGCCGGTCCTCGCGTCGAAAGCCCTCAGACGGTGGTCGGTCGTCCCCGCGATGAAGACCAGGCCGCCGGCCGTGACGATAGAGCCGCCCAGGTTCTGCGTCCCCGTGCGGTGCACCCCGCGCGCCTCCAATTCCTCCACTATCCCGAGCGGCACTTGCCAGACGATCTCGCCGCGATTCAAATCCACCGCGCTCAACGTGCCCCACGGCGGCTGCTGACAGGGCCAGTTGTGCTGATCGCGAAACCAGGCGTACTCCTCGAACCTGCCCTGCCGGACGAAGGGCAAAGGCGCGTCCGCAGGCTGCCGGGTCATAGCGCCCACGGCCCCGTCCTCGTTCATGTTCACGTAGAGATAAGAGGTCGCAGGGTCGAACGACGCGCCGGACCAATTGCCGCCGCCATGAAAGCCTGGGAACATCAGCGTCGGCTCGACGCTCGCCGGAGTGTAGAGACCTTTACCGACGACGACCAGCTTGTCGAACAGCTCCGTGCAGTAGCGCTGCGATTCCGGCGTGACGCGACTAATCTCGTCGCGCGTCATCGTCTGCCGCGCCAGCGCCGGCGGCTTCAAGGGGAAGGGCTGCGTCGGCCAGGTGGCCTCGCCGGGCACGTCCGATTGCGGCACGCTTCGCTCTTCGACGGGGAAGAGCGGGCGGCCCGTCCGCCGGTCCAGGACGAAGACGAAGCCCATCTTCGTCACCTGCGCGACGGCAGGTATCCGGCGGCCGTGGTGGCGCAACGTCACGAGGAGAGGTTGCGCCGGGAGGTCGTAGTCCCAGAGGTCGTGATGGACCATCTGGTAATACCAGACGAGGCGGCCCGTCCGTGCGTCGAGCGCGACGAGCGAGTTGGCGTAGAGGTTTTGTCCCTTCCTGTCGCCGCCGTAGAAGTCGTAAGCGGGCGAGCCCGTGGGGAGGAAGACCAGGCCGCGCTCTTCGTCCACGCTCATCATGGACCAGACGTTGGCCCCCATGCGGTCGCGCCACGAATCGCCTTCCCAAGTCTCGTGCCCCTTCTCGCCGGGGCGCGGGACCGTGTGAAAGGTCCAGACGAGTTTGCCGCTGTGCACGTCGTAGGCGCGCACGTCGCCGCCCGGTCCTTTAGCAGGAAATTCTGGAAGCCCCCACCCGATGATGACCAGGTCTTTGTAGACGACCGGCGGCGACGTGACGCGTGCACCCCACGACGGCGTCTGCGCCCACTTGTCGGCCACGCCCGCGCGCAGGTCAACGCCGCCATCACGACCGAAGCCCGCGACAGGTTTGCCGGTCTCCGCGTTCAAGGCCATGAGCCATCCGGTGACTGTGCCAAAAAGTATGCGCCGGTCGCGGCCACGCCCTGTGCGAGACGGCCCCTCCCAGTAAGCCACGCCGCGATGCGAGTTGAACTCGCGCTCCGTCTTCCCGGCCTGCGGGTCGAACTTCCAAAGCTCTTTGCCCGTCTCCGCGTCGAGCGCGATAACGCGGCTCGACGGGGTCGAGACGTACATCACGCCGTCAACCACGAGCGGCGTCGAGGAGAAGGATGCCTGGAAGGGAGCAGTCTGAAGCCCCAGCTCCAACTCGCCCGTGTGATACACCCACGCTCTACGCAAGCGCGAGACGTTGCGCCGGTTAATCTGCGTGAGCGCCGAATAACGACTCCCGCCCTGGTCCTTCCCGTAGGACCGCCACTCGCCGGCGCGTTGTTGCGCGCGGCAATTGACGGGACTGGAAAGAGTGGTTGCGAGAAGAAGAAGCGACTGGACGAGCAGAAGTTTACTTGGACGCATCGAAAGAGTCTCCGGCCGAAGACGCGTCGGAGGCGCGGAGGCGCTGCCGCTTCAACGTCGTCCTCTCCTGTTGTCTTCAAGCGTAACATCGGCCTCGGTCGGTGTAAAACTTCTTGACGAAACGAGAATGGCCCAACCCCAACGGACGCGGATTGTTCTCCCTTGCGCTATCCGACTGGAAAAAAGAGAATGGCCCACAGATGAAGGAAGCCGTCGCAGGTGTAGACATCGGCGGGACGAAGATCGCCATCGCGCTCGAATCAAGTGTGGGCCAGAGAATCGGCGCTCGCCATTTCCCCACGCGCGCGGAACTCGGGCCAAAGATTATCCTCGCCAACGTCGCGGCGGCCGTCGGGCAGATGTGCGCGGACGCCGGGGCGAAGCTGACGGCCGTGGGGCTAGGCTGCCCAGGCTCCGTTGACAGGGAGCGCGGGACGGTCCTGCTTCCCATCAACCTGCCCGGCTGGCACGAGTTCCCCGTCGTCCGCACCATCGCCGAACTACTTAACGTTCCGGCGGCGATAGAGAACGACGCCAAGCTGGCCGCGCTCGGCGAGTATGCACACGGCGCGGGGCGCGGCTTCACGGACATCGTTTACCTGACCATCTCGACAGGCATCGGCGGCGGCATCATCACGGGCGGCCGGCTCCTGCAAAGACTCGGCGCGGGCGAGGTCGGGCACATGACGGTCCTGCCCGACGGCCCGCCCTGCGGCTGCGGCTCGCGCGGGTGCCT
>JADMIO011235759.1_pt1 | contig 71979 bp, 70 predicted proteins | sample 8958161 | NCBI WGS metagenome assembly JADMIO01 (sample SAMN16585339, study PRJNA669376) | soil metagenome | isolation source: Crop rotation soil | place: USA: Cullars Rotation, Alabama | collected 2011 | reverse complement strand
CCGCGACTTCAAGTCACGTGAATTCCAAGCTTCGGATCCCACTGTGCTGGAAAGGCGTTCGCGACGTTGATCCTCGACGGCCCGACGCTGGAGCGGGAGGACTTGCGCGAGGATTACGGTGAGCGGCGGATCATTGCGACCGGGCTGGCGCAGGGACTCGAGCTTACTGTCGGTTACACGGACCGCGCGTCGCCTGGCCAACAGTTGGAGCGCCGCATCATCTCAGCCCGTCGGAGTCATCGCCGTGAGCGCCAAGCGTACCAGCAAGCGATCAAAGGCCGCTGAGGTCCCCCGTCGGGGTCGTGCGGATTTGTCGCGACTTCGGATGGTGCGCGAAGCAGATATCGCGCGGACGTCACCGCCAGAACTCGCAAAGCTTCCCGACGACTTCTGGGATGACGCCGAGCTTGTGATGCCGGTCGCGAAACAAGCGATCTCGCTCCGGGTCGACGAGGATGTGCTGACCTGGTTTCGGAGTTTGGGGCCGCGGTACCAAACGCGGATGAACGCCGTGTTGCGTTCATACATGAAAAAAGCTGCGCCGGGCCGACGCTCCGGGGTACGTCGCCGGACCGGCGCGGCATAACACGCGCTTGCTGCGGGCGGCTGACGCAGCGATGTACCTTCGGCACCAACGCAGCCGCCGCAGAAGCGCGAAGTCGTTAGCGTTGCGACGACAACGCGCTAGCATGTTACCCTAATGTCAAACGAAGTCTTCACGATCATTGCGGATCCGCGATCGCGAGGACGATTTTCATTTCGGCGAGTTGGATTTCTGTCATGGACGTTCGAAAACCGCACTCAGAGCGGTCTCCGGACGGCATCTTCGTATGCTTTGGTGAATCGCTTGAGATAGTCGATAACCTTGAGCTGTGCTTCGGTCGCCTGAGCCGCAGGGCACGACAAATACTGCTTCGCGGCTTCATACGCTTTGGGCTGGTCGCTGAGGCGATTCTTCAGAAACGACTCATAGGTGGCCGCCTTCGTTTCCGCCGAGCAGGCACGTGTCGCTGACGGATTGACGGTCGGCGACGCCTTTGGCGCAGCGCCCCCTGAAGGCACTATCCATAGCTCCGTGAAGGGCAACTCGCGGTACCCCCCGTCGAGCAGCATGATGCGGGAATAGTCTATCCCTCTCGTCTCGCCCAGATACCTCCCGGCTTGTGTCGCCGCGCTCTTCGCCGCACCAGGGGCGCTCCTTCTGCCGCCGTAGACAATGACATATCCCTGAGACGTGGGGTTGCTTTGCAACTCGACCGCGAAATTATCCAGCCGAGCGTGTTCGTCGGCCGGTTTGAGCGTGCCGTATTCATCGAACTTGCGGGGCTTGGGTGCAGGGCGGATTGCGGTCGTCGCGCTTGCAGAATTGGAGCAGCGGCGGTCCAATCCGCCGACAGACACCGATGCCGTCACACGGTCGCCGCCCATATCGCTGGTATTGACGGTGATCGACGAGGTACCCTGACCGCTGCTGATCGTGCCGTCCGAGGTCGTCCAGTTGTAGGTCCGCTCTGCAGCTGGGTCGCCGCCGGTCAGATCCGCAGTGAACGTGATCGGTTCGCCGGCGGTGGCCTCGCTCTGGCCGCGGGCGCTCAGCTTCGGGCAAGCCTGTGCGGCCGCCCATGCAGGGGCCGTCACAGCAATGGCCCCGAGGACCAGGTACGAGTACACGAGTTGCTTCATTGTCCGCCCTCCCGTGACGTTGCGCCGCGGAAAAGATACCGTCACTTCGCGCCGTTGGTGACGGGGGCGGGGGCGCCGCCGAGCATAAGCTGCGGCCAGGTGCGGTAGTAGGTTTCCTTGCATCGATGCAAGATCGAGCCTCAATCCAGGAGACAGTATGTGGATCCGCGCGCGGTGTGGCGTCATCGTTTTCTGCTCGCTCATCGGTGCACCGCTGTCCGCCCAATACGCGGCGCATGTTGTCGTTACGGGCGGCGGGCATGCGGGGACCTATGATCTGCGGCGGCCGAGTTGCACGATCGATCCCCGGGGTCAGATATCCCTGACCGATACCAGTGCGGTCGGCCACGCGGACCGCTTGGCGAGCCTTGTGGTGGCGTCGCCCGCATTCGTTCTCGAATTCGGTCGCGATGCGGCTCCGCGGATCACTCCGGCAGGGTTTTCTGAGCCGGACGCGTCAGTCTTGCGCGGAGTGGGGTTGCTGAATCTCACGTGGATCTATGGTAACATCACGTTTCGTGGAGAAATCGCCGGGGTGGCGCGGGATGGGTCAGACAGCGTGACGGTCAAGGCGACGATTGCGTGCAAAGGAGTGAAACGACTTCGGAGCCCAGCATGAACCACGCGAAGAAGTTCGTGTGTGTCGCCGGTGTGATGACGATCGCCTCGGCCCCGGCTGGGGCGCAGACCCCGTGGGTAAAGCTCTCTCCGAACAACGCGTTGCTTACCGAACTCGATACGAGCTCGGTGCGCCGAGCGGCGGACGGTCTCGTCGTTGTCCGGATTCGCCAGTTCGCGGGCGGCGGTATGGGGAGCGCCCCACCGGCTTATACTGTTGAGGTCACGCAGGTCGACTGTCAGCGTAAGCGCTCGCGCGTGCTCGAGATTCGTGATGACGCAAAGGGCGTGACGCCGCCTCGCCAAGGATTGGCCGCTCCCGACTCGTCCCGGTGGATGAGTTACCCCAGGAGCAGCCTTGGAGCGGAGATCCAGGACGCGACCTGCCGAGTCGCGGACCGCGGGAATCCGGCGCAGCATCGGACGGGTTCCTGACCCGCGCCGACTACCTGGGCTGTGGTGGTATTCCCACGGAGCTTCGCGACGTCGAAGGCGCAATCGATTCTGCGGTGCGCATTCGCCGTTGGATTCGCAGGTAGTAAACAGAGCGTCACGTTTCGGAGGAACCATGGCCTGGACCACACGACGCGTGTTGAACGCCCTCGAACCAGCGTGGCCCATTGGTTTTGGCGTTCTGATCGCGATTACGGACAAGCTGTTCGCGGTCCATACTGACGCCGGCGCGATGCTGGTGGGGGCCGGAATCGCTCTGGCGATAATGACGATCATAGTGCTGACCACGCCACGCACGGCAAAGCACGAGCCTCGGCCCTGGCCGACGCCGCACTACCTGCCATGGGGCGTGGTGTTCATTGTGGGTGGTGTGCTTCTGAGGCAATTTGGCGAGCCCTGGAAGTACGATGGCTTCGGAATCGCCGTGCTGGGTATCCTGTACCTCCTCCTGGGGACATTCGCGGCGGTCCGGAAGTCGAAGTCGGCGGCGAGATAGCCCAACAAAAAAACGAGCAGCGGGCGCCCGCTGCTCGTTTCACTTCTCCCGAAACCTGCCCGGTCGTCTCAGTTTCATGCGGCGGCCTCCCCGGTGTCGGACGGAAGCGGGTTGCGCCGACGGCGGCCAACGTGACGGGCGCTGGTCCACTCCGCGAGACGATCCGCATCGCCGGCAAAGCGGATCTGCACCAGGCCATCCAGCGCATTCACCGCCATCCCGATTTCGATGGCAATCGCTCGCAACTCGGCGCGCGCACCAATGTGCGCCGACAAGCCACTCCCCTGCGTGCTGCCCGCGCTGTCAAACGCGGCGATGGACTTCTCCATCCCATCGAGGAACGTGTCGCCCAGGCCCATCCGCGACAGCACGTCTCGCTGGGCCACGGCGTCAGCATGCATCCGCCGCGCAGCGACGAGCAGCGTCGCGTGCGCCGTGTTCCAGTCGGGCATGACGAACCTGGCAGTCAACTCCGGCTGCTCGATGCTCGCCTGTCGCGCCACCCGCACCAGGTGCAGCATCTGGCGGAGCAGCGTACGACGGGTGTGGCGGCGCTGCGCGGATCAGACATGCTGCTGGGTGTGGCCGCCCGCTTCGGCCACCGTCAGCGCCCGGGCACGGGAGTTCAGGTGATCGAGGCGAGTGACCTGGCCCTGGTAGCTCGCATCGTCGCTGGGTTCGTGGGCCCGTGCCCACTCCAGCACACGATTCGCCATCGCGAGCGTCATGCGAACTTCGACATTCATAAAGCACCTTCCGTGTTGGCTCCCCGGATCGGACAGGGCGCCGTGTGTGTGGGGTACCGCATCGACCGGCATCCGTCTGCGCGATCGACCTGCTTGTAATACGCGCCACACCCGCACAAGGTGGCGGTCGGGTGCAATGTTGTTGCAGCGGTCGCCGAAGCGGTTGTTGCCACGCCCGCACCTCTTGATGGCGGCGCGGCACGAGTTGCGAAGAGCTGCGACTTTGTTGCACCAACCGGCGCCATTGTTGACGGCGTCGCGGAGGCAGTTGATGCGGGCGCCGCGCGAGTTGCGATCGATGCGCGATCTGTTGCAGCCACCGCGGCACCAGTTTGAGGCACCGCGGTTTCTGTTGAAGCCATCGTGGCACCAGTTGGAGCCGCCGCGATTTTTGTTGCGGTCGTCGCGGTCTCTGGTGGAGCTGTCGTGGCATCAGTTGGCGTCGTCGCGGTCGTTGTTGAAGTGGTCGTGGCCTCAGTTGGCGCCATCGCGGCGTTTGTCGCGGTCGTCCTGGCGTCAGTTGGCGCCGTCGTGGTTCCTGTTGCAGTCGTCGCGGCATCAGTTGGAGGCGTTGCGGTTCCGGTTGCAGACGTTGCAGGGACGTTACGAATCCCCGAGTATGAGCGTTACCCACAGCGAATGGCGGGCGGATTAGGTAGACTCAATTGCTACTTACACGGATTAGGGGTGGCGTCGCGTAGGTCCAATATCAGTTAGGCCTTTCGAGAACGGGACATGTCTGAACTCACACCAATGCTCGTGCAGTACTTGGTCGGGCTTTGCTGCCTGCAATCGAATCCGGACGCTGTGGACGTCACCATTGGGGACATGGTGCTGGATTCCGCCGCTGGGAAGGCGAGGGACGTTGACGTCACGGTCACCGTCGGCGAGCCCGGCGCACCGAGCCATGCGTTCAAAGCGTACGAGGTCAAGCACGAAGCTGCGCCTCTCGACGTCTCCGTGGTTGAAGGTCTCTGTTTGAAGCTTGCTGATATGCCAGCCGTGAACTATCGCGCGATCGCCTCCACCTCTGGTTTCACCGACGGCGCGAGGTCGAAGGCGGCTAGTCACGGCGTGACGCTGCTGCAGCTCAAGCCTTGGACCAAACGGATTGAAGAGCAGTTCCCTGTACTCGGAATGCGGGGAACAATCGATGAATGTTTTCCGGGCTCGACCGCACTCTTGTTTTGGATCGACGACCAACTTGCGTTGGTAGCTAGTACGGCGCCCGCATCGTTCTCGGTAGCTGATCAAGATGCGCTGTTCGCTGCCGACGGCACGGTGCACCGCAAGTACCCGACGTTCCGCGATTATCGTCGGGCGTTGCTACTTCGCTCGACACAGATTCTGTATGCGCTCGAACCTGCCACCACAGTCCTCCGATCCTTTCCGATTCCACCTGTGCCAAGTCCCGGCTCGCCGCACGGACCTCGGTGGCCACATACTCATACGCTCGATGCGAGGCCGGACGGCGCGTTCATCAGGATCCGTGATGAGCTCCACGCGTTGGAGGCCGTTACGATATCGGGATTCCTACAATGGCAACGCGGCCAACAGCCGCAGCACCATATACTCGAAGATGTCTCCGATGGCACCGCATTCGCGGGCGCAGTGATCGCTCTAGGGCCGACGGAGGGCAAGATGACGGCACTCATCTTCGACCCAGTCAGGAGTGCAATTGGCGTGCGATTTGTTGAGCTCGCGGAGAAGCATCGAAACGCGATTAGGAACCTGAAACTCTCAAATCCGCGAGACTAGGCCTAACACGCGCTTGCTGCGGGCGGCCGCATAGTATTGATGCGGCTGCGCCGCGACTGCGGCCGCCGCAGAAGCGCAGGTCGTTAGAACGATTGAACCAGGCACGCACTTTCGGCGTGCGCTCGAATCGAGATCCACCTCGGCTTCAAGTTAGAGAGAACTCGGCATGCACCCAGCTCCATCGTGGTTTGTACCCGTCTCTCTCACCATCGGCCTGGGCATCATTCTCCCAGTGTTTCTTGCAGGCGCGTTGGCCGGTAACAGGCGACGTGCGGTGATCGTCGCTGGGTCTATGGCCGTTCTGTGGGGAACGGGCCTCATTCTCTTCACCCAATTTGGGCTTCCACCCGCGTGGATCTCGTTGCCAATCAGTTGTCTTCTCGGTCCGCTCTTGATCTGGAAGCAATGGCCGCGAATCATCGAGGCGTTGGGATCCGCCCGAGTGCCACGGCAATCCTCATGAGCGTGATCGCCGCGGGAATGAGCAACCGAGCGGGCTGATCGTCCTGCACTACGATGTGGAAGGCGAGTCCTCGGAATGACAAAGCCCCCCAGGCGCTGGCTGGCCGCACTCTTGAGTATTGTCGTCCCCGGGACAGGCCAGCTGTACGCCGGCCGGGCCAAACGAGCCGTGACCTTTTTCCTTGCCGCCGGGTTGACGGTTCTGCTCGCCAGTTACACGCTCTTGCTGGTTCCCCCGATGTATGGCGTGGTCATTTGCGTTGTCGGAACAGTCGGACTTCCCATCGCCGCGGCGGTTGACGCCTGGCATGTCGCCGCTCGGTGGCCCACGGATCTTGCGCGACCTGCGTTCAGTCGGTGGTATGCGGTCCTTCCCATCTTTCTAGCCGTGGCCCTGGGCCTCAACGCATTGAACGATTTCCGGAAAGCTGAGCTCGTCGAAGCGTTCGAGCTGCCGAGCGCGGCGATGGAGCCCACGCTGCTGGTTGGCGACTACATCATCGTCGACAAGCGGGGCCCGGCGCGCCTGCCGACGCACGGCGCCATTATCGTCCACGAGTCGGTGGAGGAAGCAGGACTGAAGGTCATCAAGAGGGTTGTCGGCCTGCCACACGATACCATCGAGATGCGGCACGGAGCGCTTCTGCTGAACGGATTGCCAGTACGCGAGCAGTATGTCGGGCCGCTTGACGAGGCCGCCCGCGCTGATCCCGACCAGCAACGTCGGATGCGAGCATGGCAACTTCCGCACGTTGTTGGGCGTGCCGACTCGCTCTACACTCCCGACCTCAACGACTGGGGACCGCTGCTTGTCCCCAACGACTCGGTGTTCACTCTTGGTGACAACCGGAACGGTTCCTACGACAGCCGCTATTTCGGATTCGTCCCCTTCTCACACGTTCTGGGGCGAGCCCAGTATGTCTACTTGAGCAGGGATTCCACCGGAGCCGTGCGGTGGGAGCGGTCGGGGAGAACGGTTCAGTGAGATTCGGAGGGTGACGAAACCCTAGCGGGACTTCCTGCTCCAGGAAACAATTCACTTTATGGCGGCTCCTCTGGTTGTCAGTGATCGCCTCCACTCTGAGAGGGAGCCCGGGTGGCCGACAGTGTAGCCACGCTGGTGCAGAGAGCACGCAGCGCCCGCGCATCACTGCAGCACCGCCAGGCGGCGTTTGCCGAACTGGTCCACCGGTTCGAGCGAGCGGCGTTCAGCATTGCCGTTGATCTCACGGGCGACGCCGACGTCGCCCGCGATGTCTGCCAGGATGCGTTTCTCGATGCATGGCGGCTGCTGGGCACCGTGCGGGAACCTGCCGCCTTCGCCGGGTGGCTACGCCGCCTGGTGCACACACACGCCGCTCGATGGCGGAGAAAGCAACAGGCCACGGTCTCCAGCGACGAGTCCATCGCGGTGGTCGCCGATGGTTCGGATGCGGCCGATCCTGCGCACGTTGCCGTCCGCAAGGAGACGCTGCGACTGATCTGGAGCGCGGTCAATGCGCTGTCGCCATCGCAGCGCGAAGTCGTCATCCTCTTCTACTTCCTGGGCGAGCCGATGCGTGCCATCGCGGCCGCGACCCGCACGCCCATCGGAACCGTCGGCAAGCGCTTGCATTCCGCTCGCCTCGCGCTGCGACGTGAGCTTCCCCGCAGCATCGCGTCAGGCTTTCTCGCGGCAGCGCCAACCGCGGCCTTCGCGCAGCAGGTTCTCACGGGCGTATTCGCGGAGTTCGAGGGCGAATATCGCTTTGCCGCTCGCCCCGATCACCCCGTGTTGATTCGCCGAGAGGGCGGGTTGCTTGTCGCGCTTGCCGGCGGCCAGCGCACCGTCATGGCCTCAAGCGAACCCGACGTCCTTCGTTCCACCGTCTTTGACGGGGACGCCCGCTTCGAGCGCGATGCCCGAGGCCGCATCACGCACTTTGTGTACTACGAGTTTGGCAAACGCCTGGGCGTTGCCCGGAAGCAGCGCGCGCGTGCAACGCACTCATGAACCTGGCGGAGTCAGGCCGAGCAGCCTGAGGTAGATGAACAGGGAACCGTATTGACGGTTCGCTTCCGCGATGTTGTCCACGAGTGCACTCATGTCTCCATCCTCGGCCGCACCGTGACAGATGTCGATGGCGAAGCGGAGTTGTTGCCTGAGCGTGCTGCGGTCGAGCGGGCCCTTTTCAATGGCATCGGACGGCTGCACAGCGCCACCTCGCGTGGCCCTGCCGCAATGGTATCGATAGGAGTCGGCGATGTGGGCCACCGCCTGCGCGAACGTTCGCACCGTGGCTACAGGGCGGAAGCTCAGCTTGTCGTCGGGCACCATTTCAATGGCGGCCCAGACCAGATCGTTGACGCGCGCAAAGGCATCGCTCAGCCCTGCGCGCATCGCAATTGCCGCCGCCGTGGCTGGAGGAGGGGCGGCTGCATTCGCGGGCACGCGCGTGAGCTGAAAGGTTCCCGACACAGTTGACGATTTGATTTGCCCCGCCATGCTATCGCGTGCCAGCTGGCCCGCGAACTCCACCGTCATTCCCCCGCCGCGCACGTCCACCACAAATCGCACCGCTCGGGTTCTGGCATCGTAGCTCCCGCCCGTAATGTCCCCCGGCGCGAGACCGGGGCTGGTGAGGGTGCCACTGATCGCCGCTCCGGTGAACTTGAGCTCCAGGCGCACTCGCATCCTGGTGGCCGAGTCGGGGCCCAGGTCTCCAGTCCACGTTCCCGAAATCGGATCCGGGCTGTTTGAACCGGCCTGAGGTTGAGCGGATTGTGGCCAAATGCCAAGCAGCATCGCAGCCAGGATCAAGCGGTGTCTCACGGGATTCCTCCTCCGACAGAGTAGATGCACTGAAGGAGGAGCCAATGGAGGCGCGCTTTCTTCCCCAGGCGTCAGCGGCGGCGATTACGTCACGGGGGAATCGATGATCAATGGTGTCACTTGCCCGGACCCGGAGTGCAGGGGGTGCGGAATGCGTTTGGCCAGAGAGGGCGGATGACGGGCGGCCTTGCCATCGTGATGGATGTGTTCGGCATCGGTTGCGGCGTGCTGCTCATGGTCCTCGGGATGACCGGGCGGGCTGGCGACTCCGCGCCTGGTGGTAGAGATACCCGGCTGGGGATGTTGTGGTTTGGTGTTGGGAGTCTCATGATGACCGTCGGTCAATGGCTGCCGAGCTCGGCGATTCACTGGTCACTCCTGATTGCCGGCCTGGGGCTCTGGTATGGAGCCGTTTTCTACCTGTTCCGTGCTCATCGTACTATGCGTGCCGCGCGCACCGACGCCGCGACGGAGCCGCGATGAGTGACGACACGACATGCCCCCTGTGCGGCAAGCCCAATCGCTGCGCGATGGCCGAAGATCAGCCGGTCACGCAGTGCTGGTGTGCGAGTGCCATATTCACGCCCGAAGTGCTCGAAGCCATCCCCGTCGAGGATCGCGGCGTGCGGTGCATTTGCCCCGCGTGCGCGCAATCGCTGGCGCAGGGCGCTGCCTGATGATCGATGTAATCCTGCGGCGGTTCGAGGCACCGGATGAAGTGCGGGAGATGGTGAAGGGGCGTTTCGAGATCGTCCGCATCGGCGGGATGACCATCGGCCGCGCGACGTATGAACCCGGATGGCGCTGGTCCGAGCACGTCGGGCCCGCGCTCGGCGCCACCCGATGTCACGTCGAGCACGTGGGGCTGGTCCTGGCGGGCACTGCGACAGCGGCCTTCGACGACGGTCGTGTCGTGGAGCTGCGGCCAGGCGAGTTGTTCCATATACCACCTGAACCGCACGATAGCTGGGTGGTGGGGAATGAGCACTACGTCTCGCTGCATTTCCTCGGGGCGGATCACTACGCGCGATAGCACCTGACCTGCACGCCGTGCGGCCGACTGGATAGTATTGAAGCGGCTGCGCCGCAAATGCGGCTCGCGCCATTCCGCGTTCTCCGAGGCCGCAACCATGCACCATCGCAACCGCCGATCGCTCTCCGCGCATCAATCAACACTTCTGGCACTGACACTCATCGTTGGCGTTGGGTCGCTGCCCGCGCAGGGCGTCACCGGTTATTACCGCTATCCCACCGCCGGCAGTGGCGTCATCGTGTTCCAGGCGGAAGGCGATTTGTGGAAGGTGCCGCAGGCCGGTGGGCTTGCGACGCGATTGACGACGCACCTGAGTGACGAACTGCGTCCCGTGATCAGTCCGGATGGCAGGACGATCGCATTCAGTGCCGCGTACGAAGGCCCGACCGAAGTGTACACGATGCCGCTGGACGGAGGCCTGCCGAAGCGCCTCACGTACGATGGCGCCGCGGCGCGCGTGATCTCGTGGACCCCGGACAACAAGATCCTGTACGCGACGACGCGGTTTGCGGGGCTTCCCGCCGTGCAACTGGCCCAGGTCGATCCGGTGAGTGCCAAGCGCTCGCTCCTGCCTCTGGCGCAGGCCAGCGACGGCATGATATCGGCCGACGGCACGCTGTACTTCACGCGCTTCGACTGGCAGGGCAGCAACACCAAACGCTATCGCGGCGGCACCGCGCAGTCATTGTGGAAATGGAACAGCAAGGACCCACGTGCCGAGGCGGCGCCACTCACCGCAGCATACACCGGCACGTCGAAGACGCCGATGGTGTTCCGCAACCGCCTGTACTTTGCCAGCGATCGTGCCAACGGCACCGAGAAGGATCCCAGGCCCGGCGTGATGAACATCTGGTCAAGCGACCTCAATGGCGGCGACCTGCATCAGGTCACGTCACACACCGACTACGACGTCCAGACGCCGTCGATCTCGGCCGACGGCAAGATCGTCTATCAGCAGGGCGCCGACATCTGGATGGTCGATGTCGCATCGTCCGGCGCGCCCCACAAGGTCGACATCCGCCTGGCGAGCGATCTTGACCAGATGCGCGAGCAGTGGATCGCGACGCCATCGCAGTACTCGTCCGGCGCGCACATCTCGCCGAATGGCGATCGCGTGGTCATGACGTCCCTGGGCCACTTGTTCGTGGCACCGGTGGGGCAGGGGCGGCTGACGCTCGCGACGCTGATGCCAAAGGACAAGTTCATCCGTTTCCGCGGCGGGCGTTTCTCGAGTGACGGCAAGTCGCTGATCGCCCTGAGCGACGAAAGCGGAGAGATTGAACTGTGGAAGACGCCGACCAACGGCATCGGCGAGCGCCAGCAGCTCACGAGCGACGGCACGATCGTGCGGTGGGATGCGGTGCCATCACCGGACGGCAAGCGCATCGCGCACCACGATCGCAACAACCGCCTCTACATCTACGACATCGCGGCGAAGACCAACAAGCAAATCGCCTCCTCGATGACGCAGAGCAACTGGATTTCGTCGGGAACGGGTTTCTTTGACCTGGCGTGGTCCCCCGACGGCAGGTTCCTCGCATTTGGTGATGTCGCCGCGAACATGATGGGCCGCATCGCGCTCTATGATACTGAGTCACAGAAGACCTTTTACGCGACGACTGACCGCTACGACAGTTACAGTCCCGCGTGGAGTCCGGACGGCAAGTGGCTATTCTTCCTGAGCGATCGCACCTTTGTGAGCAGCGTCGGCTCGCCGTGGGGCATGCGCGCACCGGACCCCTACTTTGACAACGAGACGAAGTTGTATGCCGTCGCCCTGCAGAAGACGGGCGCGAAGTGGCCATTCGTCCAGAAGACCGAGCTGGATATCCGCGCGGCTGGCGACAGTGCAAAGCCAGTGACATCGCCGCCCCCGCCACCGCCCCCAGCCAGTGCCGGCGCGAACGCTCCGGCATCCACAGATTCCGCCACGAAGGCGCCACCGCCGGCTGCCAGAAACGTTGTGATTGATGCCGACGGCCTCGCTGCGCGTCTCTACGAGCTGCCGGTCCCTGCGGGCGACTACAGCAGCCTGTCGATGGACGGAACGCGCCTCTACTACCGCGCTTCCATCGCCGGCACGCCGCGTCGCACGCCGCTGATGCAGCTCGAGTTCAAGACGGATGCGAAGCCTGATGTGTACCTGGAAGATGTGGGCAACTACGAGCTGAGCCAGGACCGCCGGAAGATCATGATTTCCCGCGGCACCAACCTGTACGTGACCGACGCGGGCGCAAAAGGCCCGACCGCCATCGCGGACAAGCAGGTGGACCTCAGTGGCTGGTCGTTCCCGGTGAATCCGGTCGCCGAGCGGCAGGAGATGTTTGAAGATGCGTGGCGCCTGGAGCGCGACTACTTCTACGACCCGAAGATGAATGGCGTGGACTGGAAGGCAATGCGCGAGAAGTACCGTCCCCTCGCAATGCGCGTCACCACGCGCTCCGAGCTCAGCGATGTGCTCGCCCAGATGGTCGCGGAGCTGTCGACGCTGCACATCTTCGTGAATGGCGGCGACCTGCGGCGCTCAGATGAATCGATCGTTCCCGCCGCGCTTGGCGCGATGCTCGACAGGGACGAGGCCGCCGGCGGGTACCGGGTGAAGCACATCTACGTCAATGATCCCGACATTCCCGCCGACCGCTCGCCGCTGGCCGCGCCGACCGCCAACATCCAGGAAGGCGACGTCATCACGGCCATCAACGGTGTGCCGGCATTGACCAGTGATCCCAACGCCTTGTTGCGCAACCAGGCGGGCAAGCAGGTGCTGTTGACGGTCACCTCCGGCACTTCCACGACGCCGCGCCAGGCGGTCGTGGTTCCGTGGGCGCTCGCCCGCGAGAACGGGGCGCGCTATGCGGAGTGGGAGTACCAGCGGCGCCAGATGACCGACAGCATCAGCGGGGGCAAGGTGGGCTACCTGCACTTGCGGGCGATGGGAAGCGGCGACGTCGCGCAGTTCGTGCGCGACTACTACCCGGTGTACAATCGGAGCGGCCTGATCATCGACGTGCGCAACAACAACGGCGGCAACATCGACAGCTGGTTGCTCGGCAAGTTGATGCGCAAGGCCTGGTCGACCTGGAATCCTCGTGTCGGAGAGCCGTACGCCAACATGCCCTACGCCTTCCAGGGGCCCATCGTAGTGCTCGTGAACGAGAAGACCTCGAGCGATGGCGAAGCATTCGCCGAAGGCTTCCGGCGTCTCGGCCTTGGCAAGATCATCGGCACGCGTACCTGGGGCGGGGAGGTCTGGCTGTCGCAGGACAACAACCTCGTGGACCGCGGCATCGCTACCGCAGCGCAACAGGCGGTGCGCGACCTGAGCGGCAAGATGCTCATCGAGGGTTGGGGTGTGGTGCCGGACATCGTGGTGGACAACCTGCCGCACGAGACGTTCAACGGGCGAGACCGGCAGCTGGAAGCGGCCATCCGTGAGCTATTGAGTCGTCCGGCGACGACGGGGCACTGACGAAAGGCGACCCGTGGCTAAAGCCACGGCTCGGCGCAAAAGTGGTGAACCACTTCCGCTCCTTGCCACGCCGGGATTGTTGGCTTGCCGTTGAGTTCCTGCTGATCGCGTGAACGGACGAGATCGGGGCGCAACACCGTTGCGCCTCGCAGGTATGTGGCCTGTGGCGCGCCACTCCAGCACCGCTCCGCATGCACGAGCACCCGTAGACAAAGCGGTAACGCTCCCGGCACCGCGATCTCCGTCGCACAGAGCAGAGGAACGCCGCTCCATCCCGCCTGTCGAGCGGTAGTGGCAGGGAAGGCGGCATCAAGATCAGGCGTCATGGTGAACACCGCGCTGATTACGTCTCCGGGACCGATGCCGTTCGCCGTCTGGATCGCGCCGATCAGTTCGGCCACCGCCTCGGCGATGGCGACTTCACAGTTCGCATCGACGGTGATCGCACCGCGGATCGCGCGAACGGACGGCACGCCGAGCCATCGACGGATCGAGCGCCGGATCATCCGGCGCCCGGCGCGATCACGACGAACCTCGTGCGGTTGTCTCGCGCGTCCGCAATGTCCCGGCACAGCACCGCCAGCCCGTGATGCTCGGCCGCGCGCGCACTCGCCACCGCAGCGCGGGTGAACACGCGGTCGACCGCAATGCGGCGTGCAGATTCCGCGGTGTCGTCGGCCGGCCGTGGCGTGAACCCGCGCGAAACGAGGAACGCCGAGCATTGCTGGAGCGCGGCAGGGTGACTTTCCACGCTTTGAATGGTTTCGAGTGTCGCGCCGGGCAACGCGACAAGGCAGAGGCAGACCGGAAATTCAAAGCGGTCGACTTCGCGGACATCCGGGGCTGATGCAAGCGCGGCTCGGCCACTCGCGATGTCGCCGATCGTCGAATTCCAGACCGGCAGCATTCCCAGGTCGGCACGGCCGGTGCGGACCGCGCGCACCACGCCATCGAAATCCGACAGGCCGAGAGCGCGTGCGCCCGTGATCCTCGCCTCCGCGGCGAGCTGACTGAATGCACCCACGCTGCCCTGGTACGCGACCTTTGGCACGGTTCTGCTCCGATAGGGGACAAACGAAAACGGCCCTCTCGCTGCTGAGAGGGCCGTTGGCTCATGCGGATCGCCTGCACATCTCCGCGCTAGTGCCACGCCCCCCTTGCGGGATAGCGGCGATAGCTAAACGCGGCGAAGTGCCAGGCGGTGATCATGACGGAGGATAGCATGACGCGGCCGGCCAGGCAACTTCGAAACACGCCATGGTTTTCCGACGTCCTGTACCGCTACAATCCGCACTCACGCCGCAGCCTTTCATTCGTTTCGGAGCACCTCGCGATGCGATTCCACACGCGCCGGCCACTTCAACGCTGGTTGGTCGCACTCGTCACTCTGCTGTGCCTGCCGCTCGCCAATGCGCCGGCGCAGGAGAAAGCCCCGACGGGCGATCGCTGGGATTCGGTTCGCACGCTGATCCGCCGGACGATGGCGGAGGCGAACCTCCCGTCCATTTCGGTGGCTGTCGCGAAGGATGGTCAGATCATCTGGGAGGAGTCGTTCGGCTGGGCCAATCGCGAGAAGCAGATCCCCGCGACGCCAAACACGATGTACTCTCTCGCGTCGATCTCGAAGCCGATCACTGCCACGGGACTCATGACGCTCGTGGAACGCGGCAAGGTCGACCTCGATAAACCCGTGAACGACTACCTCGGCCCGGGCAAGCTCACGGGGCTTGCGGGCGACGCGAGAGGTGCAACGGTGCGGCGAGTGATGAGTCACACCGCGGGACTTCCACTTCACTACCAGTTCTTCTACGCCAACGACAACTACGCCCGGCCGTCCGACGACGAGACAATTGCGCGGTACGGCATCCTGGTGAACCCGCCCGGCGATGTCTTTGAGTATTCCAATCTGGGCTTCGGGATCATCGATCACATCATCGCGCGCACGTCTGGAGTGGACTACGCCGACTACATGTGGAATCAGGTCTTCGCGCCGCTCGGCCTGACGCACACCAGCATCGGCATCCGGCCCGGGCTGGAAGCGTTTGCGGCGCAACGGTACGACTGGCGTCCTCAGCCCATTCCCTTCTATGACTTCGATCATCGCGGCGCGTCGGCCGTGTATTCCAGCGCACACGACCTCGTGCGCTTCGGGATGTTTCACCTCAAGGATCACCTGCGCGACCAGAAGGCCATCCTCACGGATGCCACGATTGACCTCATGCATCAGCCGGTGGCACCGGCGCGGTACGGCCTGGGTTGGGGATGGAATGCAGACTACAACGGCTACCTCATCAATGACCACAGCGGCGGCATGCCGGGCGTTGCCACGGTGCTGATGCTGTATCCCACGGAGCACCTGGCGATTGTCGTGCTCGCGAACGGGAGCGGAAACGTCGGGCGGATTGCGTCGGAGATCGCTGCCACGATGCTTCCCAAGTTCGCGGAGAATCGGAGCCGGCGATTGGCCCAGGCACAACCGCCGGCTGCGCCTCCCCCATTTGCGCCAACACCTGATCTCGTGGGAGAATGGACCGGAACGCTTCGTACCTGGGAGGGCACCGTTCCGATGTCGCTGGTCGTCAAGGCGGATGGTGACGTGCGCGTAAGGCTGGCGTCTCAGCCGGAGGCGCCAGTGAGTCAGGTATCGTGGCGCGACAACAATCTGCGCGGCACTTTCGGGGGCACCGTTCCCACCAGCGACGCTCGGCGCTGGCCGCACATCATCCTCCTTAACCTCCGGATGCGACAGGGCACGCTGAGCGGCATGGCGTCGGCTCAGAGCACCGCCGACAGGGAATACTTCGCCTTGACGTCGTATGCATCACTGACCAAAGCAAAACCGTTGCGATAGGAGCGTGAATGCAAACGCGTGCAGCTGCTGCGTTGGTTGCGCTACTGATTGTCACCAGCATCCGTTCCGCTCGGGCGCAGAACGCCGTCCGATGCGGCGCTTCCGACAGCGCCTCTGCAACGGCAATCCGCGCGCGCCTGGCAGACTGGGTGTCGGCCACGAATACCGGTGATCGCAACCGTGCACGCGATGTCTGGGCGCCGGTCGTTGCGGGATGGTTCCCGTCCGCAGGGATCTTCACCGACAGCGCCGCGTCAGCGGCGGCCGGATATCCGGATGGAAAGACTCCGGCTCGCACCACCACGTTTGCGATAACGGTTGATGCGGTCGACGCGAGCGGGTCGATTGCCGCGGTCCATGACCTGTGGACCGAATCGCGGACCTTCCCGAACGGCGTCTCAACCCGGCGCGCCATCCGGGGATCGGAACTCTGGAAATGTTCGCCGGATGGGCAGTGGCGCATCGCGCGTTATGTCAGCGCGCCGGAACCGTGGGTGGTGGTGCGGTAACCGGGTGCGGCTCTTTCCTCGAGCGTCCTACCGATGATACCGCGCGACGACGCGTTGCATCGAGCTGTCGACAACGAAGCCCCGCTTCGGCCCGACTGACGCCTGGGCTTTCTCGACGAGATTCACGCTGCCAACACGCACCACAAACAACCTGTGCCGAGTGTCGGGGGGAAGCGTGTCGGCCGTGTTGATGAGCTTGCCGATGCGCCAGCATACCGGATCGCGGTTCTCCACCACGAGCGTTGAATCGGGCTGAGCGGACCTTACTGCGCTCGCGGCATCGTACTGCGGCTTGACCCGGCGTGCATATGCCGCCATATCAGCCCAACCGGGGTACCCCGGACCGGCGCAGGCGCCCAGCCACGGTGGGCGTTCAAACCCGAGCGCGCCGCTACGTACTCCCAGGCCGGGTTTGCTTACCTCGGGATCCAGCCAGATGTGCATCGACGCCCGGATCAGCACCACCAACACGAGCGCGTGAATCGCGAAGCTCAGGCTGAGCGCCAGGTTCCACGTGCGGGTCGGTGAGTTGCGGGTCAGTCCCAGCATGATTCAATGTACCTAGCGGTCCGCCACGGGGCGCCATAAGCGTCCTGATTGCGCTGCCAGCGAGCGGTGCGGGTGCCGCAGAGAGAGCGGCGCAGGTGTCTGAGGGCGCATGCCCGAGTTTTGCGCCGCCTCGACGCGGCATCCGCACCGCCCCTGTTCCGATCACGGATCGAACCACATCACGAGGTTCTTTGCGCCGCCTCGACGCGGCATCCGCACCGCCCCTGTCCCGATCCCGGATCGAATTACAACAAGACGTATCGTCAACTCGGGGGCGGACTAATGCGCGTGAAGGCCGCCCAACCTCGCGGGAAAAGCGAGCGGTGCGGGTGCCGCAGAGAGAGCGGCGCAGGTGTCTGAGGGCGCACGCCCGAGTTTTGCGCCGCCTCGACGCGGCATCCGCACCGCCCCTGTTCCGATCACTGATCGAACAACCTCACAAGTGCAGGCTATTCCATCCGGCCGTAACTCGTTCCAGCGCCAGTGCCGGCGTTTCGGCAATCGCGATCAGGTGTCCCATCTTCCGCCCCGGGCGCGCCGCTTTCTTTCCGTAGAGATGCAGCCGCACGCCCGGCAGCCCCAGCGCGCGCTCCCACCGCGGCTCACCGTTGCCCCACAGATCGCCAAGGATGTTGATCATCGCAACCGGAGCGAGTTGCGCCGTGTCGCCGAGCGGCAGGCCGGTCATGCAGCGCACCTGCTGCTCGAACTGGCTGGTGACACACGCGTCGAGCGTCCAGTGCCCGCTGTTGTGAGGGCGCGGCGCCAGTTCGTTCACGAGCAAGTCACCCTCGCTGACGAAACACTCGACACCCATCACGCCCACGTAATCGAGCGCCGTCACGATCTGCGCCGCGATCTCGCGCGCGCGTGTCGCCAGTGCTTCGCTAATATCCGCCGGAACAACTGTGGTGTGCAGTATTCCGTTGCGGTGCACGTTCTCGCCAATGCGCCAGGTTGCCACCGCACCGTCGCGTCCGCGCGCAACCATCACCGACACTTCGCTGTCTAGCGGCACGCGCTGCTCGAGAATGCACGCGACGCCGTTCATTCCAGTCCACGCGTCACGCAATTCGACAATGGTGTTGACGACAGCCTGCCCCTTGCCGTCGTATCCCATGCGCGCCGTCTTCAAGATCGCAGCGCCCTCACCCACCGCGCGCCACGCCGCCTCCAGCTCGGCCTCACTGCGAACGCCGGCCCAGCGCGCCGTCGCGATGCCAAGCTGATTGAGGAACGTCTTCTCTACGATGCGATCCTGTGTGCGTGCCACCGCTTCAGCGGATGGCCGCACCGGCAAGTGCGCCGCGAGCGCGCGCAACATGTCAGCGGGTATGTTCTCGAACTCAATCGTTACGGCAGCGCATCGGCTGGCGACCAGGTCGAGCGTTTCGGAATCGGTCCACGGGCGCACGATGTGGTCATGGGCGATCTGCCCTGCTGGTGCGTCGGGATCGGGGTCCACTACCAGCACCCGATATCCCATCCGCTGCGCCTCGGCCGTGAACATCCGGCCCAGCTGCCCGCCGCCCAGCACGCCGAGCGTTGCGCCCGGGAGGATCACGCGGGGTCAGTGAGCTTGATGGCGCGGACCTTAGCGCTCTGCGCGGCGCGAAAGTGCGCCAGCTTCTGCGCCAACGCATCGTCATGCCGTGCGAGCATGGCGACGGCAAAGAGCGCGGCGTTGTGCGCACCGGCCTCACCCACGGCGAAGGTCGCCACGGGAATACCCGCAGGCATCTGCACGATGGAGAGCAGGGAATCGAGGCCATCAAGCTGCTTGGACCGCACCGGCACGCCAAGCACGGGCACGATGGTCTTTGAAGCCAGCATCCCCGGCAGGTGCGCCGATCCGCCTGCACCCGCGATGATGCATCGCAGGCCACGCGAGTCGGCGTTCTCGGCGTACTCAAACATCATGTCAGGGGTGCGGTGCGCCGAGACCACCTTGGTTTCGTACGCTACGCCGAACTCATCGAGCCGCTTCGCCGCATGCTCCATCGTCGGCCAGTCGGAGTCGCTGCCCATCACGATGCCGACGAGCGGTGTGGTCATACCGTGGCCTTGGTGCGATCGACCGTCCCGCGCACCGCGAGGGCGGCCTGCGCAGCTGACAGCCGCGCGATGGGCACGCGGAACGGCGAGCAGGAGACGTAGTTCATCTTGACCGATTCACAGAACGCGATCGATGCCGGATCGCCGCCGTGCTCGCCACAGATGCCGATCTTGAGATCGGCGCGCGTTTTCCGCCCGAGCTCCGTCGCCATGCGAATCAGCTTGCCCACGCCCTGAACGTCGAGCGACTGGAACGGATCGCTCTCGACGATTCCCGTGCTCACATAGGTCGGGAGGAAGCGCCCGGCGTCGTCACGAGACAATCCCCAGGTGGTCTGCGTCAGGTCGTTGGTGCCGAACGAGAAGAACTGCGCTTCGCGTGCAATCTCGTCGGCCGTGAGCGCGGCGCGGGGAAGTTCGATCATGGTGCCAATCAGGTATGGCACCGTGAGCTGGCGCTCCTGGAACACCGACTCCGCGATCTGTCGCACCAGCAGCGCCTGTCGCCGGAATTCCACCGCGCTCGCCACCAGCGGAATCATTACTTCCGGCATGACGCGCCCCTTGCGCGCCGCGACCGTGCACGCGGCCTCAAAGATCGCGCGGGCCTGCATGGCGGTGATTTCGGGATAGATGATGCCCAGCCGGCAGCCGCGGAGACCCAGCATGGGGTTGGTCTCGTGCATGCTCGCCGCAACCTTGCGCACCTGCTCGAGCGGCTTGCCGAGTTCGGCGGCCATGCCCTCGAGTTCCTCGTCGCTCTTGGGCAGGAATTCGTGCAGCGGTGGATCGAGCAACCGGATGGTGACCGGGAATCCTTCCATCGCGCGGAAGATCGCCTCAAAATCCGCGCGTTGCATCGGCATGAGCTTGGCGAGCGCGCGCTCGCGCTCCTCGCGCGTTTCGGCCATGATCATTTCCCGCACCGCACTGAGACGGTCGCCTTCAAAGAACATGTGTTCGGTGCGGCACAGGCCAATGCCCTCCGCCCCAAAGTCGCGGCCGCGGTGCGCATCAGCCGGTGTGTCGGCGTTCACGCGCACCTTCATGGGACGGATACGGTCGGCCCAGCCCATCAGGCGGTGATAGTTCTCGCCGAGTTCCGGCGTGAGCAGACGGGCCTGGCCGTGATAGACATTCCCGGTCGAGCCATCGAGGGTGAGCCACTCACCGGCCTGGATCACTCGCCCGTCAATACGAATCACGCCTTCCGCTTCGTCGACATCCAGCGCGTGCGCACCGGCCACACATGGTTTGCCCATCCCACGAGCGACTACTGCCGCGTGTGAGGTCATGCCGCCGCGCGCCGTAAGAATCGCCCGCGCGGCCACCATGCCGTGAAAATCCTCCGGACTCGTCTCGCGGCGAACCAGGATCACGGGTTCGCCGGCGGCGCCGCGGGTCGCAGCGGAGTCGGCGTCGAATACGACCGCGCCCGATGCGGCGCCGGGAGACGCCGGCAGGCCAGTGGCCAGCAGGTCGAGCGATGCGCTCGGGTCGATCATCGGGTGCAGCAACTGCTCGAGCGCGTGGGGCGGAATACGCGCCACGGCTTCTTCTTCGCTGATGGCTTCCTCGTCCACCATCTCGCACGCCACGCGGAACGCCGCAACGCCCGATCGCTGTGCGCGCCGCGTCTGCAGCATGAACAGCCGGCCGTTTTCGACGGTGAATTCCATGTCCTGCACGTCGCGGAAGTGGCGCTCCAGCGTGCGCGCCATCCGGTCCATTTCCTGGTACACGCCCGGCATGCGATCGCGAAGCCCGGTGAGTGGCTCCGGCGTCCGCGCACCCGACACCACGTCTTCACCCTGGGCATTGGAAAGGAATTCACCGAACAGGTGGCGTTCACCGGTCGACGGATTCCGCGAGAACGCCACGCCGGTGCCCGAAGAGTCGCCGAGGTTGCCGTACACCATCGTCACGATGCTGACGGCGGTGCCGAGCGTGTCGGGGATGTCGTGCATGCGACGGTAGTCCACGGCGCGGCGCGTGTTCCAGCTTTCGAACACCGCGGCGATCGCGCCCCACAGCTGCTCCATGGGCTCATCGGGGAACGGCTTGCCGATCTCGTCATTCACGTGCGCCTTGAAGCGCGCAACGAGCGCCTTGAGCGCGGCGACCGGAAGATCAATCTCGCGCTCGACGCCGTGCGCGTTGCGCACCTCCTCGAGCATCTTGTCGAACGGATGCTTGGGCAGGTCGAACACAACCGCGGCGTACATCTGGAGAAAGCGCCGGTAGCAATCCCACGCGAATGTCGGGTTGCCGCTCTGATTGGCGAGACCGCACACGGTTTTGTCGTTGAGCCCGAGATTGAGGATGGTCTCCATCATCCCGGGCATCGAAACGGCGGCGCCGCTGCGCACCGAGACCAGCAGCGGTGCCGCCTCTCCGCCGAATTCCTTGCCGGTCGCTGCTTCAAGGCGTTCGAGCGCGCGTTCCACCTGGCCGCGCAGGCGGGGCGGGAAGCTGTGCGTTTCGAGATAGGTGGGACACACGCTGGCCGCGATCGTGAATCCCGGCGGCACCGCGATCCCCAGGTTCGTCATCTCGGCGAGTCCCGCTCCCTTGCCGCCGAGGATGTCCTTCATCGCGGAAGTTCCATCCGCGCGCCCTTGTCCGAAGAAATAGACCAGCGGCTGCGGAAGGAACGGGTCACTCATGTGTCGAACTCCCCGACCGGAGTGGCGTGGCGCAGCCGGCCCAGCGACAGCTGGACGGGCGTGGGATAGTCACCGGAGAAGCACGCATGGCACCACGGCTTGAGCGGACCGGCGGCGGTCACCATTTCGTCAAGCGTCAGGTATTCCAGCGAATCAACACCGAGATACTCGCGAATTTCATCCTGCGAGTGCGTGGCCGCAATGAGCTCGTCGCGGGTGGGCGTGTCGATGCCGTACTGGCACGGGCCCGTGATGGGCGGCGAGCCGAGGCGCAGGTGCACCTCGCGCGCGCCCGCGGCGCGAATCATCTGCACCAGGCCCTTGCTCGTGGTGCCGCGCACCAGCGAGTCGTCGATCACGACCACCGACTTGCCCTCGATCACGCGGTGCACCGGATTGAACTTGATCTTTACCTTCTCGATGCGCAGCGCCTGCGTCGGATTGATGAATGTGCGGCCTACGTAGTGATTGCGGATGAGGCCGTGCTCCAGCTTGACGCCGGATTCTTCGCTGTAACCCAGGGCCATCACGTTGGCGCTGTCGGGCACCGAGAACACGACGTCGGCGCCGGGCGCCGGATGGTTGCGCGCCAGTTGGCGGCCGAGTTCGCGACGCACGCGGTCCACCGACTCGCCGAAGATCGTCGAGTCGGGACGCGAGAAGTACACCAGCTCGAAGATGCAGCGGGTGACGCGGCGCGGCGAAAGGCGCGGCAGCCGGGTGAGCACGCCATCGTCAATGCGCACGAAGTCGCCGGGTCCGAGCTCATGCATGTCGGTCGCGCCGACGAGGTCGAGGGCGCACGTCTCCGAGGCCGCCACGAGCCCCTTGCCCACGCGGCCGTAGTGCAACGGACGGAACCCGCGCGAGTCGATCGCGAGGTACAGCGTGCGACCCACACTGATCACCAGCGAGTATGCGCCATCCGCCTGCTCGAGGGCGTCGCGGATCTGGCCTTCGATGGTTGGCGCACTCGAGCGGGCGATGAGATGCACCAGCACTTCGGTGTCACTGCTCGAGGAGAACAGCGCCCCGTCGCGCACCAGCTTGTCGCGGAGCTCACGCGCGTTGACAAGGTTGCCGTTGTGGGCGACCGACAGCGGGCCGGCGTGATAGTTGACGAGGTACGGCTGCGCATTGGCGAGCACAGTGCTTCCCGCCGTGGAATACCGGGTGTGACCTACCGCCACGTCGCCGGGGAGATTCGCGAACGCCGATTCGCTGAAAGAGTCCGCAACCAACCCCATCGCGCGATGCAGGCGGGCGGCCCCTGCGGGATCGACCGCGACGATGCCCGCGCTTTCCTGGCCCCGGTGCTGCAATGCATACAGGCCTAGGTACGCGACGCGCGAGGCGTCGGCGACATTGGAGACTCCGATCACGCCGCACATGTCAGTGCTCCGCAACCGGCGCCATGCGCCGTGGAATCGCGTTGAAATAGATCTCGCGCAGTGCGCGTGATTCCCAGGTCCAGGTACGTCCGTCGCGCATGATGGTGAGCGGCGCATCGGCCTCGGCAACAAGTCCCAGGTAATGACACTCGATGCCGTGCTCGTGCGCGAGTCGCTGCAGCGCCGCGACATCGGCAGGATCGCACGACACGATAGCCCGTGCCGCGTCCTCTCCGAACATCCAGCCTTCGTCGCTCACCGAATCGGCGTGACGACCAAGGTCGACCGTCGCACCGTGCGTGCGCGTCGCCCACGGCCCGCCGATGCAGCACTCGGCGAGTGCCACAGCAAAGCCGCCATCGGACAGGTCATGCGCTGAGGTCAGCAATCGGCTATCGGCTCCGGCAATGAGGAATCGTTGCAACGCACGTTCACGCTGCAGGTCGATTGGTGGGGGCGCTCCCACCGGCGCTCCGAGCAGTTCGGCCCAGTAGGCGCTGCCGCCAAGGTGACCGGTGGTGGCACCGAGCAGCAGAATGGCATCGCCACCCTGCCGGAAATGCGACGGCACGGCCTTGGTCACGTCGGCGAGCAATCCGATCATCCCGATGGTGGGGGTGGGATCGATCGCGCCTGTCGGGCTCTGGTTGTACAGCGAAACGTTGCCGCCCGTGACCGGTGTTCCAAAGGCGCGGCACGCGTCGCCAATTCCGCGGCACGCCTCGGCGAACTGGAAGAAGATCTCGGGCCGCTCGGGGTTCCCGAAATTGAGGCAATCGGTGATGCCCAGCGGCACCGCGCCGGTGCAGGCGATGTTGCGCGCCGCTTCGGCCACCGCGCCCTTGCCGCCCTCGTACGGATCGAGCTGCACGTGGCGCGCATTGCAGTCGACCGTCATCGCGATGCCAAACGCGGTGTTGGCAACGTGCAGGACTCCCGCCTCGGATCCCGGCGTCATGACAGTCCCGGCGCGCACCGTTCCGTCAAACTGCTCGTACACCCAGCGCTTGCTGGCCACGGTGGGCGCGTCGAGCAACAACTCGAGCGCGGTACTGATGTCGGGTGCGGCTACCCGCGGCGTCTCGCCCCGGCGCGCTCGCGCGGCGGGTGACTCGGCCGCCGGGGGCGAATGCATCGGGCACCCGTCGACGAGTTCCTGTCCCGGGATGGCCGCTACCACCCGGCCCTCGTGTACAATCCGGAAAATGCCGTCGCCCGTGACTGTGCCGATGGGCGTTGCGTCGAGATCCCATTTCTGGCACACCGCGCGGATCTCATCGATACGGTCGGGCTCGGCAACAACGAGCATCCGCTCCTGCGATTCCGACAGCATGATCTCGTACGGCGTCATGCCGGCTTCGCGCGTCGGGACCCGCGATGTATCGAGCTCAACGCCCACGCCGCCGCGCGCGGCCATCTCGGCCGACGACGACGTAAGGCCGGCGGCGCCCATGTCCTGGATGGCGACGATGTAGCCGCCCGTGATGAGCTCGAGCGATGCTTCGAGCAGGAGCTTTTCGGTGAACGGATCGCCTACCTGCACCTGCGGGCGGCGCTTCTCGCTCTCCGCGCTCAGGTCCTCGGACGCGAACGACGCTCCGTGAATGCCGTCGCGGCCGGTGCGCGCCCCAACGGCGAGCAGGATGTTGCCGATGCCGTGTGCGCGCGCCGTGATGAGCTGGTCTTCGCGCAGCAGGCCGACGGCCATGGCGTTGACAAGAGGATTGCCCGAATATCCCGGCGCGAAGCACACTTCGCCGCCGAGCGTCGGTACGCCAACGCAGTTGCCGTAATCGCCCACGCCCTTCACGACGCCGGCGAAGAGGTAGCGATTGCGCGCGTCGTCGAGCGGCCCGAACCGCAATGAATTGAGCACTGCGACCGGGCGCGCCCCCATGGTGAACACGTCGCGAAGAATGCCGCCGACGCCGGTTGCCGCGCCCTGGTACGGTTCGACCGCGCTGGGGTGATTGTGCGACTCGATCTTGAATGCGACCGCCCAGCCGTCGGGGAGGCGCAGCACGCCGGCATTTTCTCCCGGCCCCTGCACGACCTGCGGACCCTCGGTGGGGAAGGTGCGCAGCACGCGCTTGGTGTGCTTGTATGAGCAGTGTTCGGACCACAGCGCCGAGAAGATGCCCAGCTCGGTTAGCGTTGGCGTGCGGCCGAGCAGCTTGAGGATCTCAGCGTACTCGGCGTCGTTGAGCTTGTGTTCGCGGACAACTTCAGGCGTGACCTCACGCTCTCCCGGGAACGGTTCGGCGGCAACCGCCGCCGTCACGTCGGCACCCCGGCGCCGAGGCGTGTGACCAGCGAAGTAAAGAAGGCCTGGCCCGCGTCCGATCCCAGCACCGGCTCGGCGAGACGTTCGGGATGCGGCATGAAACCGACGATGTTGCCTTCGACGTTGCAGATGCCAGCGATGTCGTTGGTTGATCCGTTGGGATTGTGAGGTGCGTCGGTGCCGGGAACGGCGACGTAGCGCAACATGACGCAACGGTCGCGCTCGAGTCGCGCGAGGGTCACGTCGTCGGCGACATAGCGTCCCTCGCCGTGCGCAACCGGGATGCGAATGACTTCGCCCGCTTCGTAGTCGGCAGTGCACACCGTGTCATTGCGCTCGATGCGCACGTCCACGGGGCGCGACACAAATCGCTGCTGCGCGTTGCGCTGCAGTGCACCCGGCAGCAAGTGCGCCTCGCAGAGCACCTGGAAGCCGTTGCAGATCCCGATCACCGCGCCACCCTTGTCGGCGTGTGCCTTGATGGCGCCCATCACCGGCGCGAATCGCGCGATGGCACCCGAACGCAGGTAGTCGCCGTAGGCGAATCCGCCGGGAAGGACCACGGAGTCGGCACCCTTGAGGTCACGATCGCGATAATCGAGCAGCACGGCGTCGCCGCCGGCGCGTGCCACCGCTGTAAGCGTTTCCGTCTCGCAGTTGCTGCCGGGGAAGCGAACCACGGCGACCCGTGCCGTCATCGATCCACCTCGATGGCGTAGTCCTCAGTGACCGGGTTGGCGAGCAGGCGGTCGCACATGCCGCGCACCGCTGCCTCCGCCGCGTCGGCCGATGCGGCATCGACGCTGAGCTCGATGGCCTTGCCAACGCGAACGTCAGCGACACCGCTGAAGCCCAGCGCGGAGAGGGCGTGCTCGATGGCCTGGCCCTGCGGATCGAGCAGGCCGCTGCGTGGAACGATGCGAACGTGGACCTTCACGGTCATTCAGGGCGCTCCCGGCGCGCGACTCGGCGCACGCGATTGTCGTGAGTGACAAGAGACATCGGAGCCTGCTCCGGCCGGTCGTCACCACGGTCGGCAAGGTTGGTGATCGCCGCGCGCACCAGGCCAAGCACCACATATGCAATGGCGGTGGGGAACAGGAAGTACTCAGGGATCGTGAGTCCGCCGATGAGAATCGCGAGGTACAGCGACAGGCCCAGCAATCCCGGGATGGAGCGAATCCCCGCCGCCGGCATGCGCGGATACTTCACGTTGCTCACCATCAGCATCGCGAGCACGACCATGAGCCCGACGATGCCAATGTGCTGATTATTGAGGAAGCCCAGGTGCGTGCGGTACCACGGCGTCTGCGAGAACGAATACCAGAGCGCGAGCGTCGTGCCGCCCGCCGGTGAGGGCAGGCCCGTGAACCACGCCGACGGCTTGCCCTGGCCCGCATTGACGTTGTAGCGAGCCAGGCGCAACGCCGCGCACATCACGTACATGAAGCAAAGCACCCACGCGAACCCGCGCGCGAAGCTCAGTTCCTCAAAATAGATGAGCAGTGCGGGTGCCACGCCGAATGAAATCACGTCCACCAGCGAGTCGAGCTCGGCGCCGAACTTGGTGCCGGTGTTCGAGGCCCGCGCAACTCGACCATCGAGACCGTCGAGCACCCACGCGAACACAATGAACCAGCCGGCCCACAGGTAGTTCCCGTTGTACGCCGAGACAATCGCCCAGAAGCCAAAGAACAGGTTGCCGAGCGTGAACGCGCTCGGCATGACGACGACGACGCGTCGCATGCCGGTGCGCTTGGTGGAGTTGCTCGAGTTCAAGTCCATTCTGCGAGTACCGTGACGCCGGCCTGCGTCACGTCTCCTTCCTTGACGAGGATGCGAACACCCGCGGGGACAAACACGTCGACACGCGACCCGAAGCGGATCAGGCCCAGCCGCTCGCCCTGGTGCACGGCGGTGCCGCTCTCGTGGTCCGTCACGATACGGCGCGCGATGCTGCCCGCGATCTGGCGCGTGAGGACGGGTCCACGCGAGGACGACACCCCGATATCGCTGTGCTCGTTCTCGAGCGATGCCTTCTCCTCAGCGGCGTGCCCGAACTTGCCGTGATGATGATGGCGATAGGTGACCATGCCGCTCGTCGGGTAGCGATTGACGTGCACGCTGAAGACGTTCATGAAGATGGAGACGCGCGTGGCGGGCCCATTGATCACCAGTGGCTCGTCAATCGCGATGACGCTCACCACCTTGCCGTCGGCCGGCGAGATCACGACGTTGTCGCCGCGCGGGCCGGTGCGCGAGGGATCGCGAAAGAACGCCACGGTCCAGACCGCGATCGGAACCCACAGCAGCGCCCACCAGCCGGCCAGCAGGAAGATCACCGCAGCGATTACCCATGCGATGATGATGAACGGCCATCCCTCGGGTGCGATGCGCATCAGGCATCCTCCGGCAACTCATGGCCCGTGAGGCGTCGATACGCCTCGCGGTAACGGGCCGTGGTCGCCTTCACGACGTGGTCGGGCAGGGGCGGCGGCGGTGCGTCGCCATTCCAGCGCCCTGCGTTGCGTTCCGCCGCGAGATAGTCACGCAGCGGCTGCTTGTCGAAACTCGGTTGCGTGCGGCCCGGCTGGTAATCGTCTGCCGGCCAGAATCGTGACGAATCGGGCGTGAGCAGTTCATCGATGAGCATCAATTCGCCTTCGGGGCCGCGGCCGAACTCGAACTTGGTGTCGGCGATGACGACGCCGCGACGCGCGGCGATTTCGCGTCCCGCCGAGTACAGCGCGATGGACGTCTCACGGAGCGCGTCGGCATCGGCACCCATTGCCGCGCGCATGTGCCCAAACGGGATGTTCTCGTCGTGTCCGCTCTCGGCCTTCGTCGCGGGCGAAAAGATCGGCGGATCGAACGATGCCGATTCTACCAGGCCCGCAGGCAGTGCTTCACCGGCAAGCGTGCCGGTCGCCTGGTATTCCTTCCACGCAGACCCCGCGAGGAAGCCGCGCACGACGCATTCAAACGCGACGGGGTCGGTGCGACGCACCAGCATGGCACGCCCCGCAATCTGCCCCCGGTGTGCTTCGAGCGCCGGAAGGTCGCGGATTATGTCGTCGGTTGACGCCGTGAGGTAGTGCGACGGCGTCACGCTCGCGAGTTGCTCGAACCAGAACGCCGACAGCTGCGTCAGCACGCGCCCCTTGTCGGGCACCGGTTCGCTCATCACGACATCGAACGCACTGACGCGATCGCTTGCGACCAGGAGCAGCCGCTCGCGGTCGACTTCGTACACCTCGCGCACCTTACCGCGCCGCCAGAGCGGGTAGGGCATGGCGCGGGGTACTGAGCTCGCGGTCAAACCCACAGCTCCGCACCTTCCGTTGCGGTGGCGAGCGCGCCTGCGCGCGCGACCAGCGGGTCGAGGTATTCGTCGAGGAATTCCTGGACCTGTACGTCGGCGCGTCCGATGTAGCGGTGCGGTTCAAGCTCGGCCGCGAGCTTCGCGCGATCGATTGCCTTGAATGCCGGGTCGCGGCCCAGCCGGTCGACGAGGTCGTTTGGCGCACCGCGCGATACGGCGTCGGCGACGGCGAGCGAATGACGCCGGATCACTTCGTGCAGTTCCTGGCGATCGCCGCCCTGGTGCGTGGCGATCATCAGCCAGCGCTCGGTCGCCATGAATGGCATCTGTTCCTGCACGTGGCAGGCGATCACTTCGGTGCGCACCTCGAGCCCGCCCGCGATGTTCACCATGAGTAGCAGGATCGCATCGACAGTGAGAAATGCCTCGGGCAGCGTGAGGCGCCGGTTGGCGGAGTCGTCGAGCGTGCGCTCGAGCCATTGCGCTGCGGCGGTGTGCGCGCCGTTGGCCTGCAGCGAGATCATGTGGCGCGCGAGCGCATTGATCCGCTCGGCCCGCATGGGGTTGCGCTTGTAGGCCATGGCGCTCGAGCCGATCTGTTCCGACTCGAACGGTTCGAGCAGTTCGCCTTCGTGCTGGAGCAACCGGAGATCAACGGCGAACTTGGCGGCGGTCTGCGCGATGCCGCTCAACACGTCGAGCACCTGCGCATCGGCCTTGCGCGAGTAGGTCTGGCCCGACACGGGGAACACCCGCGGGATGCCAAGCGAAGTGGCAATGCGCTGCTCGAGTTCGCGGACCTTGTCGTGATTGCCGGCGAAGAGTTCGAGGAATGAAGCCTGGGTTCCGGTCGTGCCCTTGCAGCCGCGCATGCGCAACGTCTCGATCCGGTGCGAGACCGCCTCAATATCGAGCGCCACGTCCTGCAGCCACAGCGTCGCGCGCTTGCCCACGGTGGTGAGCTGCGCGGGCTGGAAGTGCGTGTATGCGAGGCAGGGAACCGACGCGTTGGCGAGCGCGAATTCGCGCAGCCGTGCCGCCACTTCCAGCAGCCGGCTCAACAGCATCACCAATGATTCGTGAATCAGCAGCACATCGGCGTTGTCGGTGACGAACGCGCTCGTTGCGCCAAGGTGCAGGAACGGCTTCGCGGCCGGAGCCTGCGCACCGAACGCATGCACGTGCGCCATCACGTCGTGCCGGAATCGCTTCTCGAATGTCGCGGCCAGCTCGAGGTCGGCGTCGTCGAGATGCGCTTCCATGTCGGCAATCGCGGCCGCGGGAATCGGCAGGCCCAGGTCACGTTCGGCCTGTGCGAGCGCCAGCCAGACGCGCCGCCACGTTGCGATGCGATGCGGTTCGCCCCACAGGCGCTGCATGGCCGGCGATGCATAGCGCGTCGAGAGCGGTGACTGCCAGCGGCCGTCGCTCACGGCTTCTGCAGGCTGATCGAGAATCTCGTTCCGGCGCGTTCGACCACCAGGTCAAAATTGGCGCGACGCGGCACCTGGTCCATGATCCGCTGGAAGTCTTCGGCACTCTTCACGGGGATGTTGCCGATCGCATAAATCACGTCGCCTTCACGGAGTCCGAGATCAATCCAGTCCCGGGACAGCCGCGTGATGGCGGCGCCCTGCGACACCGTGGCGCGATACTGGGAGCGGATCGCCGGGTTGAGCGTCACGAGGTCAAGGCCCGCTACGCGAACCTGTTGCGCCGACAACGTCGGCAGGTCGCCAGTGGTGAGCGTGTGCTCCACTTCCTTGCCCGCCGAGCGCACGTTCAGTCTCACCGCGTCGCCCACGTGCAGGTCGAGCTTCACCGCTTCCCAGTCCAGGTAGGTGCGCAGCTGCCGTCCGTTCGCCGACAACAGCACATCACCGGCACGGATTCCAGCGCGCGCGGCGGGGCCATCGGGCGCCACCTGCTGCACCTTCACGCCACCGGTGCTCTTCCATTCGGCGATGTTCGTTGCTCCGGCGACGTCGAGGCCCACCCATGCGCGACGCACGCCGCCGTTGCGGATGATCTCGTCGGCGACGCGCGACGCGCGCTCGATGGGAATCGCAAAGCCCAGCCCGACCGATTCACCGGTGTTCGAGAAAATCGATGAGTTCACGCCAACGACTTCGCCCAGCGCGTTGACGAGCGGTCCGCCCGAGTTGCCGGGATTGATGGCGGCGTCAGTCTGGATCATGTCCACGTACCGGCCAACCTGGTCACCGCTTGGCAGGATGTTTCGGCCCGTCGCGCTGATCACGCCGGCAGTGACGGTCGGTTCGGAATTGCCGATGAGATACGTATATGGATTGCCAAGGGCGACGGCCCACTCGCCAATCAGAAGATTCTTCGACTGGCCGATGGTGACGACGGGCAACTTGTCGCGCGTGACCTTCACGACTGCGATGTCGGTGACCGGATCCTCGCCGAGCACGCGGCCGTCGATGTCGGTGCCGTCGGGCAGCGTGACGGTGATGGATTCGGCATTCGCGACGACGTGCTGGTTGGTGATGATCACGCCGTCGGCCTTGTAGATGAATCCCGTGCCGAACCCTTCGCGCACCTGCTCGGACGGTTGCGCGCCGAAGAACCGGTCGAACGCAGAAGGCACCACGGTCTGTCGCAGCGAGGCGCGGATCGACACAACGGCAGGCGCTACGCGCGCAGTGGCGTCAACGATGGCGGTGCGCCGCGTTGAATCGATGGCGCGTGACGTCGCGGTGCGCGTCGCCGGGGGCGCGCTGCTCCGCTGCTGCGCCTCGACGCGCCCCTCGCCGCGGCACGCGGCCGCGGCGATTGCGGCGAACAGCGTCAGCACGCGCCGCGGATTCACCATGCGGCGCACTCGTCGAGCAGGCATTCGGGCGGGTATTGCGCTTCAAGGAACGTGAGGCCCGCCGCGGGCGCGGGCGGGCTGGTCGCCTGGTTGTCGTGCGCGGCCAGCAAGGCAATCATGTCGCTCTCCGGTCGGCGTCCAAGTCCGATATCGACCATCGTTCCGACGAGCATCCGCACCATGTGGTGCAGGAAGCGATCGGCCGCGACGGTGAAACGGAGACGTCCTGCGTCGAGCGGCGTCCACCGGGCTTCGCGAATGTCGCAGTCGTAGTGCGGCTTGGGCTCGCCCACGGCAGCGAATGCGCGGAAGTCGTGTTGTCCCAGCACGCAATCGGCGGCGCGCTGCATGGCGGCGACGTCGAGCGCGCGACCCAGCATCCACTCCGTGCGTGAGCGAAACGGCGACCGTCCGTCGGCGCTGGTCGCGATGTCGTACTGGTACCGGCGGCCTTGCGCCGAGCGGCGCGCGTCGGTCCCGGGCTGCACGGCCCGCACTTCGCGGACGGCGACGTCGCGCGGCAGCACCGCGTTCAGCGCCTTGAGCAGCGTCGCGGCGGTCCACCGCGCCGGCAGGGTCACGCTCACCGGCATGCCGCGCGCGTGCACCCCGGCGTCGGTCCGGCCCGCTCCCACCGCCTTGCGCGCATCGCCCGCCAGCTGCGTCACCGCCTCCTCAATCACGGCCTGGACGGAACGCCCCGTTGGTTGACGCTGCCAGCCGCAGAAGTCCGTCCCGTCGAACTCCACCGTCAGCAGAAAGGCGCGCTCCATGAAGCGACGAAATCTAGCCGGATCGAGGGGGCCCGACTAGCCTTGGCACTTCGATGACCGATGCCTCCGTTGCCCCGCCCACCAGCGCCGCCGCGCTGCGTCACGCCCTCGCGCAAGTCGCGCGGGGAGCGACGCTTGAAGAGTCCGAAGCGGGCGACGCATTCGGCGCGATCATGACCGGCGAAATGCCCGCGACGCTGGTCGCTGGGTTGCTCGTGGGCCTCCGCGCGCGGGGCGAATCGCCGGCCGAAGTTGCCGGCGCAGTGCGCGCGCTCCGTAACGCGATGCATCGCGTCGCGCACCCCGCGCCCGACACGCTGGTCGACACGTGCGGCACGGGTGGCGGAACGGTCTCGACCCTCAACATCTCCACCGCTGCGGCGTTCGTCGCCGCGGGTGCGGGTGTTCCCATTGCCAAGCACGGCAACCGCAGCTTCACGTCGCAATGTGGATCGGCCGACGTGCTCGAGGCGCTGGGCATTGGCATTGATCTCGACCCGGCGCGAGCCGCCGAAGTGCTCCAGCGCGCCGGCATCGTATTCCTGTTCGCGCCGTCGTATCACCCCGCGATGCGTCACGTCGGGCCCATCCGCCGTGAGCTCGGCGTGCCGACCATCATGAATCTCGTGGGACCACTGGCCAATCCGGCCGGCGCGATGCGCCAGGTGATTGGCGTGTCCGAGAAGGCGCGTGGACCGCTGCTGGCCCAGGCGCTGGTCCGGCTTCGTGTGGAGCACGCAATGGTGGTACACGCCGAAATCGGCATGGACGAGCTGTCGACCGTGGGCCTCACGCACGTGTGGGAAGTAAAGGACAAGGCGGTGCGCGAGTGGCAGCTCGATCCCGCGCGACATGGACTGGCGACCGAATCGCTGGATGGAATTGCGGGTGGGAACCGTGCGAGTAACGCGGAGCGCATTCAGCAATTGCTCGAGGTGCCGGCGGCAGCGCCCGAGGTGCTGCGCAATATCGTGATACTCAATGCTGCGGCGGCGATTCATGTCTCTGCGGCGGCGCCGATGATGGACGTAGCCGTGCGGATGGCGCGTGAATCACTTGATGGTGGCAGCGCGGCGCGAGCGCTGGCTTCACTCCGCGCCGCATCACCTGCGTGAGTTGCGGGCCTCAGTACTTGCGGATGACGCCGACGACAACACCCTGGATGAGCAGGTCGCTCTCCTGGAAGCGGAGCGGGCTCATGGTGGCGTTGGCAGGCTGCAGCCTGACCCAGCCGCCCGGCTCGCGATAGAACCGCTTCACGGTGGCCTCGGACCCGTTGACCAGCGCGATGACCATTTCGCCGTTGTCGGCGCTGTCGCGGCCGTTGACGACCACGATGTCGCCGTCGCGAATCTGCTCGTCAATCATGGACTCGCCGCGAACCCGCAACGCGTAATTGGGGCCGCGTCGGGGCAGCATGGCGTCGGGGACCGGGATGACCTCGCCCGCCATCACTGCTTCAATAGGAAAGCCGGCGGCCACGGAGCCAAGAAGCGGAATGTCGGATGCGCCGGTGCTTCCGCGCGGCGGAAGGACCTCGATGGAGCGGCTCTCGTTGTAGCTGCGGCGGATATAGCCCTTCCGCTCCAGATTGCTCAGGTGTTCGTGCACGGTCGCCAGCGACTGGTAGCCGAACTGCTGGGCGATTTCCTCGAAACTGGGCGCGTAACCATTGCGCTCAATGGCGTTGGCGAGGTAATCGAGGATTTCGCGTTGCTTTCTGGTGAGCGGCATGTGACCGTTCCGATTGACGAAGAGAACCCGAAGTGAAGCTACCCGAAGGGAACCCGAACTGCAATGCCCTCGCTCGACCAGATCCTCGCCCGGACCGCCACCACGCTGCCAGCCCTCCGGGAGCGTCGCGCGGAGTTGGAGCGCGCCGCGGCCGACCTACCGCTCGCACCGGGTCTTGCCGAGGCGCTGTCGGGCCTACCGACGGTCGCACTGATCGCGGAGGTGAAGCGGCGCTCGCCATCGGTGGGGGCGATCAACGAACAGCTTGACCCGGTGCGGTTGGCGACGGCGTACGCAGACGGCGGCGCTGCCGCGATTTCGGTACTGACCGATGGGCCATTCTTTGGGGGCTCGCTCGAGGACCTGCGCGCGGTGGCCAGCGCGCTGGCTCGCCCGGTGCTCCGGAAGGATTTCATCCTCGACGAGGTCCAGCTGCTCGAGGCCAAGGCCGCCGGTGCGTCTGCTGCCTTGCTCATCGTTCGGGCACTAAAACAGGCGCGCCTCGTGACCCTGGCGGACTTCGCGGTTGATATCGGACTTGACGTGCTGGTGGAGGCGCATGACGCGAGCGAACTCGACCGCGCGCTCGACAGCGGCGCACGGGTGATCGGCGTGAACGCGCGCAACCTCGATGACTTTACCATCGATCGCGACGCCGCGTGGGGCCTGCTGTCGCGAATCCCGAGTGACCGTATCGCCGTTGCGGAGAGCGGAATGGCAACACCCGCTGATGTCGAGCGCGCGGCGATGGCAGGCGCCGACGCGGTGCTCATCGGGTCGGCGCTGGCGGCGTCGGGAGACCCACGTGAATCTGCGGCGAGATTGAGCGGTGTCGTGCGCCATGCCCGTTGAAGCGAAGATCTGCGGGCTCACGCGACCGGAGGATGCCGCGCTGGCCGCGGCCAACGGCGCGTGGCGACTGGGTGTCATCTTCGCCGGCGGTCCCCGCCTGGTCGACGTGCCTCGGGCCCGCGCCATCGTCGCGGCGGCGCCGCGCGTGCCGGTCATGGGGGTCTTCGGTACCCAGCCGGTGGAGACGATCCTTGAAACAGTGGACGCCGCCGGACTGGGCGGCGCGCAGCTGCACGGCGCCTATTCCACGCGCGATGCTGCATGGCTGCGGCAGCGCGGGGTTGCGGTGTGGCGCGTGATTGACCTGGCACCCGTCGGCTGGTCGCGGGAAACCGTCATCGAAGCAATGGCGGAAGCCGACGCGTTGCTCGTTGAGCCGCGCGTTGCGGGCGGCAGTGGCGGGCGCGGCGTGCCACTCGCGCTCGACATCGCGCGGGCGGCGCGGGACGCAGTGCGCGGCACCTGTTTTGTGCTCGCTGGCGGGCTCACGCCCGGGACGCTGCGCGAGGCAATTCGAGTCGTCGAGCCGGACGTGGTCGATGTAAGTTCGGGGGTCGAAATGTCGCCAGGGATCAAGGACCCCGAGCGGCTGGTCCGTTTTCTGGAGATAGTGCGTGACGCTCGCACCGCCGCCTGAAACCGCCGTCGGAGGCCGGTATGGCCCCTACGGTGGACGCTACGTTCCCGAAACCCTGGTCGCCGCGCTCGACGACCTCGCTGCGCTGTACGACGGCCTCCGCGGTGACGCCGCGTTCTGGCAGGAATACCAGGCGCTGCTTGAGGACATCGTGGGCCGCCCGTCACGGCTCTCCGAGGCGCCGCGATTCAGCGAGCGGGTCGGCGCGCGCGTGCTGCTCAAGCGCGAAGACCTCAATCACACCGGCGCGCACAAGATCAACAACGTCATTGGCCAGGCGATGCTCGCGCGTCGCATCGGGAAGCGCCGCATCATCGCCGAGACGGGGGCGGGGCAGCATGGCGTCGCGACGGCGACGATCTGTGCGCGATTTGGTCTCGAGTGCGTGGTGTACATGGGCGAGGAAGATGTCGCGCGGCAATCGCTCAACGTGTATCGCATGCGGCTGCTGGGCGCGACCGTGGTGCCCGTGGGCTCGGGCACGCGGACGCTCAAGGATGCGACCAACGAAGCACTGCGTGACTGGGTGACCAACGTGCACACGACGCACTATATCATCGGATCGGTGGTGGGTCCCGATCCGTATCCGCGCCTGGTCCGCGACTTCCAGTCGGTGATCGGCCGCGAAGCGCGCGAGCAGACGCTCGAGCGCACGGGACGGCTGCCCACGAGCGTGGTGGCGTGCGTCGGCGGAGGATCCAATGCGATGGGCATGTTCGCCGGGTTTCTGCGCGACGAATCGGTGAAGCTCGTTGGCGTCGAAGCCGCGGGACACGGGCTCAACAGCGGTGCGCACAGCGCCACGTTGTCGGCGGGCCGTCCCGGTGTGCTGCATGGCGCGATGTCGTACCTGCTGCAGGACGAGGACGGGCAGGTGTTGCCGGCGCACTCGGTGTCGGCGGGCCTCGACTACCCCGGCGTCGGCCCCGAGCACAGCTGGCTGCGGGATTCCGGACGCGTGCAGTACGCGGCGGTTGGCGACCAGGCCGCGCTCGATGCGTTTCAGTCGTTCGCGCGCCTGGAAGGAATCATCCCGGCGCTCGAGACCGCGCACGCCATTGCGTGGATTGAGGAATCTCGCGGGACGTGGAGCGGCGACGACATCGTGCTGCTGTGCCTGAGCGGGCGCGGCGACAAGGACGTCGCGCACGTCGCAGCACAGGTGAGCGCCTAGCGTGCACGCGCCGGCGCGCACTACCGGACCGGAACTCGAGGTCCGCGTCATCGAGGAGTTGCTGCGCACGCTCGTGAAGGGGCAGCGCGCGCTCCAGATGTACATGCCCAACAATCCCGTGTACCAGCGCGCACTCGACCAGGTGATCGAGGCGTTCGCGCCTGTGTGGGGCGTGACGGGGCGACTGACGCTCGACATCCTGGAAGACGAGATCCACTGGGACGAGATGCCGGTGTATCGCCAGCCATCGCGGACGGAAGGCCTGGCGTGGCAACTGTACAAGGACGGCTTGCGCCAGCTCACGCTGCTGCCCGGCGTGGAGAGCGACGAGATCCAGCGGTTCCTGCAGGTGCTCAACACAGCGCGCATGTTGCCGGCCGATGCCAGCGACGACCTGCTGACGCTGCTATGGGAGCAGGAGTTCGTCCTCATCTCGTATTCGTTCGTCGAAGTGCTGGGCGACGGTTACGAGTTCATCCAGGAAAGCCCGGTACGCGATGTCATCGCGCCGCCGCACGCCGCGCGTGGTGAGGTTGCGGATGCGCGTGCCACGAGCGCGCCTCAGGCGCCGCTCACCGCCGGGCCGCCCGCCGGTATCGTCGATCTCGCTGACTACGACGCCACACTGTACTTCCTCGACGACGCCGAAGTGCGGCTGGTGCGCAGCGAGCTGGACGATGAATACCGCCGCGACATCCGGCAGGCCGCGATCGATGCACTGCTTGACGTACTGGAGGGACAGCGCGACCCGTCCGTGCGCCGGGAAGCGGTTGAATTGCTCGACAACATTCTTCCCTCGCAGCTCGCGACGGGCGGGTTCCGCGCGGTGGCGCACATCCTGCGAGAGTTGCGCGTGATCGCTGCGCGTGCACCGGCGCTGGAGGGTGAGTTGCACACCGCGGTGCTGTCGTTCGAGGAGCGCCTCTCGCAGCCCGATATTCTGGAGCAGCTGTTTCGGGTGCTGGAGGACCCGGCGACGCGACCGGGCCTGGAGGACGTCGCGGACGTGCTCCGCGAACTCAAGCCCGCGGCGTTGCCGACCGTGCTCGCGCATCTTGGCCGCATCACCGAGCCGTCGGTGCGCAGCGCGCTCGAAACCAGCGTCGAATCCCTGGTGCGTGCGCAGCCGCAATCGCTGAGCAGCGTGCTCGAGTCGGGAACGGGAGACGCGCTCGTTCCCGCGATTGGCTACGCGGGACGCCTTCGGCTTACGCAGTTGGTGCCGGCCATCGCGTCGCACCTGCGCGGCGCCGATGAAAATGTGCGGCTGGCCGCGCTCCAGGCACTTGCCGAACTCGGTACGCCAACCGCGGTGGCCGCAGTCGAAACCGCGCTCGACGACGAGAGCCGGCTCGTGCGCCAGGCGGCGCTCGCCGCACTGTTGCAGCGCGGTGGGTCGGGCGGGCTCGCGCGCAAGCTCGAGGCGCTGCTGTTCACCGATCGCGAGCAGGAGTGGGAACGCAGCGAACGGCGTTCGCTCTTTGAAGCGTTCGGTCAGGTCGCCGGCGCAGCGGCCATCCCGCGCCTGCAGGAGTTGCTCGAACCCCGCGGCGTGTTTCGTCGCCGGGAGCCGCCGGAAATTCGTGCGTGCGCGCTGTTCGCGCTCGGCAAGGTCCGCACCTTTGACGCGCGGCTCATTGTCGACCGGTTCACCGCCGACAAGGAACCGGTCGTGCGCAGCGCCGCCAATTCCATCCTGCGGGATTGGCTGCCGTGACGCAGGCTGCCGTGGGAGACGATGCCGTCGTCCGGCAGGCGGGACGTGCGCTGCTCATCGCGATCCACGGCGCGCAGCGCGCACTGCGACTCTATCCGCTCGAAAACGCCGCGGTGCAGCGCGCGCTCGATGAGCTGGTCGCGCACGCGGTGTCGCTCGCGCGACTCGAAGGCGTCGTCGAGATCCGCCTCACCGGTGATGTCATTTTCATCAACCAGACGCGGCTGCGGCTCGGGCTCGACAACTTTGCCGCGTTCAGCGGCTTTGTGGGGATGCTGCGCGGTTGTGGCGTGGGCGTGCTGCAGGTTGAAGATGGCGCTGCCCGTCGCGAGTGGCAGGCGTTCCTGTCGGCCATCGGCAGTCTGCCGACCGAACTCGATCCCGACGAGCGGCTCGAGGAATTGCGGCGCGGCATGCAGCGCGCCGATATCACGCACATCACGGTGGGGCCCGCCGGCGATGGCAGTGGTGGGGGCGGCGATTCTGCCGGCGGAGACGACGGACTCGAACGGGCCAAGCGCACGTACGCGCACGGGGTCCAGGTGGCGCGCGAAGTGGTGCAGGGTGTCCGCATGGGCCGCATGCCCAACACGCGGCGCATCAAGCGGGCGATCCAGGTGATCGTCGACCAGGTGATGGAAAACGAACTGTCCATCACCGGCCTTACCACACTCCGCGATTACGACGAATACACCTTCACCCATTCAGTGAATGTCTGCATCTTCGCGGTGGCACTTGGGAAGCGCCTCGGCTTTGACCGGTTGCAGCTGTACGATCTGGGGCTCGCAGCGTTGCTGCATGACATCGGCAAGGCCCGGCTCGAACACGCGTTGCTGCACAAGGTCGGTGCACTCGACGAAACCGAGTGGCGCACCATGCAGACGCATCCGTGGCTCGGCACGCTCTCGCTGTTCCGGCTCCGCGAGGGCGAGGAACTGCCGTACCGCGCCATCCTTGCGGCGCACGAACATCACATGAAGATCGATCTCACCGGGTACCCGCGACCCATCCGGCCGCGGCGGCTGGGGCTGTTCACCCGCCTGGTGTCGGTGGCCGATGGTTACGATGCGGCGACGACGCGGCGCGTGTACCAGACCGAACCGCTCGAGCCCGATGAGGTGCTCAAGGAGATGTGGTTCAATCCCGGGCGCGGGTACGACCCGACCCTCGTCAAGGCACTCATCAACCTGCTCGGCGTGTATCCGGTGGGCACGTGCGTGATCCTGGACACGTTCGAGGTTGGCGTTGTGGCGGGTGCGGGACCGGATCCCGAGCAGTTGCACCGGCCGCTGGTGCGCATCGCCGTCGATGGCAATGGCCTGCGGGTGCCGCCCCCCGGCGAGCTTGCCGACCTGTCGGTGCCTGGCGCAGATGGCAATTATCCGCGCACGATCGTGAAGGTCACGTCGCCCGAACGGTACGGATTGGTGGTCGGTGATTACTTCGTCTGAGTCAAAGCTCGACCGCTCGTGGCTCATGTTGCGCGAGTCCGGTCGCACGGGATTGGTGCCGTACTTCACGGCAGGGTTTCCCTCGATCGGGAGTTCACTCGACGCGATTCGTGCCGCGGAAACGCACGCGGATGTGATTGAAGTGGGCGTTCCGTTCAGCGATCCCCTCGCCGACGGGCCGACAATCCAGGCGTCGACGTTCAAGGCGCTCGCGAACGGCATGACGCTGCCAAAGACGCTCGACCTCATCGCGCGCGCCGAGTTGCGCGTCCCGGTCGTGCTGTTTACCTACGTCAATCCCGTGCTGCAGTACGGAGTCGACCGGTTGTTGCGAGATGCGGCCGACATCGGCGTTGCCGGCCTGCTGCTCACCGACGTGCCGGCCGGCGCCGATCCCGCGCTCGAGACCAAGGTGCAACAATCGCCGCTCGACCTGGTGCGGCTGGTCGCGCCCACCACCTCGCCCGTGCGCGCTCGAGCGGCGCTGGAGGGCGCGCAAGGCTTTGTCTACCTGGTCGCGCGCCTGGGAGTCACCGGTGCATCGTCAACGGTCGCGGCGGATCTGGGTGCGTCGGTGCAGCGAGTGCGCGACGTCACATCGTTGCCCATCGCGGTGGGATTCGGGATATCAACTCCCCAACAGGCGCGCACGGTCGCCGGGCTCGCCGACGGCGTGGTGGTGGGCAGCGCGCTGGTCGACGTGCTTGGCGCGGAAGGTGTCGAAGCGTCGACCGCGTTCCTCGGCCGGTTGCGTGCTGCGCTCGATGAGCGGTGAGCCGTGGCGCGCGCCTACATAGCGCTCGGGAGCAACCTCGGTGATCGCGCGGCCAACCTCGCGATCGGTTGCCGATTCCTCGCCGGCGTGCGTGAGCTCGCGATTGCCGGCGCGACGGCGGTACTGGAGACCCAGCCGCTCGGCGGCATTGTGCAGCCGCCGTACCTCAACCAGATGCTGGCGGTTGACACCACACTCACGCCGAACGCGCTGCTCGCCACGTGCCAGGCCGCGGAGCGTTCAGCCGGGCGCGAACGCGACACCCGCTGGTGTTCGCGCACGCTGGACCTTGACCTGGTTCGCTACGGCGACCTGATGTGCGATCTTCCGGACCTGATCCTGCCGCATCCGGGCCTTCGTGACCGGAGCTTCTGGGCCACCGAACTTGCCGAACTGGAGTCGCATGGCTGAGCGCGCGTTGTCGATGCCCGACCTGACGGCCCGCAAGAAGGCCGGCGAAAAGCTTGTCGTCCTCACCTGCTACGACGCGCTCTTCGCGCGGATGCTCGACGCCGCCGGCATCGACATGCTGCTCGTCGGCGATTCAGTGCACCAGCTGCTGGGCGGCAACGCCAACACACTCGGGGCAACGCTCGACCAGATGATTTACCACGCTGCGGCCGTGCGGCGCGGGACGACGAATGCCTTGATCGTGGTCGACCTGCCGTTCCTCAGCTATCAGGCCAGTATCGAGGACGCGATCAGGAATTCCGGTCGCGTGCTCGCGGAAACCGGGTGTCATGCGGTGAAGCTCGAAGGCGGTGGCGCGATGGTGCCGACCGTGCAGGCGCTGGTCGATCGCGGCATTCCCGTGGTAGGACACCTTGGCCTCACGCCGCAATCGATCAACCAGCTTGGCGGTTATCGCGTGCAGGGTCGCACCAACGCCATCGCGGATGCATTGCACGAAGATGCGGTGGATCTCGAGGGCGCGGGCGCGAGTGCCATCGTCCTCGAGCTGGTGCCGCAGGAACTCGGGCGTTCAATTTCGTCGGCGCTGCGCATCCCCACCATCGGCATCGGCGCCGGGCCCGGATGTGATGGCCAGGTGCTCGTGCTGCACGACATGCTGGGCCTCAATGCCGACTTCACGCCCAAGTTCCTCAAGCGCTATGCGGATCTCGCCGGCACGGTGAGCAGCGCCGTCCGTGAGTATGCGGCCGAGGTGCGCGCCGGGACGTATCCGGACGCGTCGCACTCGTTCGACTGAAATGGACGACATTGCCACGATCGCGGCCTTGCGCACGCGGCTGGACGCCGATCGCGCGGCGGGGCGCCGGATCGGATTCGTGCCGACGATGGGCTTCCTGCACGAAGGACACCTGCGCCTGGTGGACGCGGCGCGTGCCGCGAACGACGTCGTGGTGCTGAGTGTGTTCGTCAACCCGCTGCAGTTCGCGCCGGGTGAGGACTTTGAGCGGTACCCGCGAAACATCGATCGCGATCGCACTCTCGCGCAGGCGCGGGGAGTCGACGTGGTGTTCGCGCCGCCGCGCGAGGAGATGTATCCCGAACCCATCGAGCTTCGCGTCATGGCGGGAAGCACGGCATCGTTGTGGGAAGGCGCGGTTCGTCCGGGACACTTTGACGGCGTGCTCACCGTCGTCGCGAAGCTGCTGAATATTGTGGAGCCTGACGTGGCGTACTTCGGGCAGAAGGACATCCAGCAAGTCACGCTGGTGCGCGCCATGGTTCGCGACCTCAACATGCGCACCGCGCTGCACGTCATGCCAACAGTGCGCGAGACCGACGGCCTGGCGATGAGCTCCAGGAATGTGTACCTCACGCCGCCACAACGCTCGGCGGCGCGCGCGTTGTCGCAATCGTTGCAGGCCATCGTCGTCGCGTGGCGCAATGGCGAGCACAACACGGCTGCGTTGATCGAGCGAGCGCAGTCCCTCGTGGCCGCCGAGCCGCTGGTGACGCCCGATTACATCGCCGTCGTGGAACCGCAGCGCTTGCATGCCACGGACCGCGCAGAGCGTGGCAACATCGCGATGATTGCGGCTCGTGTTGGCACCACGCGGCTGATCGACAACATGATCCTCGATGAGTGATACCGCGGACGGTTTGCCGGCATGGGCCGTGGTGGTGCCCGCGCGGCGCGCGCACATCGAGCGCGTGGTGGGCGTGCTGCGTGGATGGACGACGACGCTCAAGTTGCCGACCGCCGAAGCCGACCGATGGTTGCGGGCGGGGTGGCTGCACGACGCATTGCGTGACGCGCCCGAAGACGAGATGCGCCGGTGGGCTCCGTGGATCGCGGGGCCCGTGGAACTGCGGCATGGCCCGGCCGCCGCGGCGCGCGCCGAGCTGGAAGGCGAGACCGACGCCGACGTCCTGAGCGCGGTGCGCTGGCATTCGGTGGGCTGGGTGGGGTGGGGGCGTGCCGGACGAGCCTTGTACTGTGCAGATTTCCTCGAGCCGGGGCGCGCGTTCGACCGCGAAGACCGCGCCGCGCTGGTCGCCGCGTTTCCCGACGATCCCGATGCGGTGTTGCGCGACGTGGTGCGGAGACGATTCGGCTATGCCGAGCAGCAGGGGTGGACCATTCCGCCGGAAAGCGTCGCCTTCAGGAATTCCATGGCCCGATGAACATGCGCGTCATCGTCATCGCGGCCGCGATCGGTGTGGCCGGCGTGGTGTTCGCGGTGCGCCGCCAGTCCCCGGCCAGGGGTGGCACGCAGGAGGCGGCCTTGCCGCCACTGCCAAAGCGTGTGAAGGTCGAGGTGCTCAACGCCGGGAAGACGCCGGGGGTCGCGCGCGTGGCGACGCTGGTGCTGCGGAGAGCCGGGCTCGACGTCGTCAATTATTCCAATGCAGGTCCGGCCGGGCGGAACGTCACCCGCAACCAGGTGCTGGTGCGGCACGGTGACACAACGGGCACGGGCCGGATTGTCGCCGCGCTTGGCGACGCGGAGATTGTCGACATGCCGGATGATTCGCGCCTGGTGGACCTGTCGGTGATTCTTGCGCCGTCGTACGGCATGCCGCGCAAGGCCGACTCGAATGGCGTGCAACACTGACTCACGGATTGGATAACCACTGTGTCGGCCCGGTCTCGACTCTCTCCCGCGCGTGACGCGCTGCTCACCGTCCACCGCGCGCTGCTGGAAACCGAACGCGTCGCGTGGCAGCGGCTCAACGGTCGCGTCACTGGTGGCAACGAGTTGTTGCAGCTCGCGATTCACGACCCCTGGTTCGCATGGCTCAATCCGTTGACCGCGCTCATCGCGGCCATCGACGAAAACATCGCCGAGCCGGGTGAAGGCGACCAGGAAGCGCAGGCCATCGACCTTCTCAACGGTGTGCATGAACTGATGCACCCCGACGAGGAGGGATCGGATTTCCAGCAGCGGTACTTCGAGTTCATCCAGCGCTCACCCGACGTTGCGGTGGCGCACGGCGCGCTCATGAAGGAGCTGTCGCGACGATCACGAGGTCCATGACATTGGTGCCGGTGGGGCCTGTGCGTAGCAGGGCTCCCGCGCTGTCGAGCGCGCGATAGGCATCGTGGGATGCCAGGCTTTCGGCAGGATCAATTCCGGCCGTCGTGATCACTGACCATGTCCGCGGCGTGACGATCGCGCCCGCGGCATCGGTCGGTCCATCGCGCCCGTCGGTTCCCGCCGCCAGCAACGTCACATGGGCTGGTGCCTGACACAGCATCTCCGCCGCGGCCAGCGCGAGTTCCTGCGAACGACCGCCCCTCCCGTGATCGCCGCGGATGGTCACCGTGGTTTCACCGCCCCAGAGCCACACCCTTTGACGCGCGTCATCGCCCGCGTCGAGCACTGTGCGCACGATGGCGCGACCGGCGTCGCGCGCTTCGCCCTGCAGGTTGGGTGTGACGCACTCCACTGACGCGCCCTCGTGCCGCGCCGCTTCCGCGGCTGCCCGCAGCGCCTCAGCATTGCTCGCCACGAGCCGGGCGCTGACGCCGGGAAGCGTGCTGCCGTCCCACGGCGTGCATGGACCCGATCCGATGACGCGCGGATCATCGCCGGGCACGTCGGACATGAGCCACACCAGCGTCCGTCGCGGGGCAAGTGCCGTCGCGAGGCGTCCGTCACTCCAGCGTGTCAGCTTGCGTCGCGCCGCGTTCATTTCGGTGATCGACACCCCGCTCGCGAGCAGCTCGGTGAAGGCCCGATGCATCGCATCAAGCGTCACCGCTTCGAATGGCGCAGCGACGAGCGAAGTTGTGCCGCCGGAAATCGCGACATGCACGTCGGCGTCCGTGGGCATGCGTGCAATGGTCGCTTCAATCGCGCGTGATGCGGCCAGCGAGCGGGGCCCCGGCACCGGGTGGTCACCCGTCACCAGGGCAAGCGCGTGGTGCGGAGCAGCGCCGGGCGCTGCGGCGACGATGAGGCCACCGCCCGGCTCACGGCCGTGGCGCCCGAGCCATTCCACGATTCCGGCTGCCATTCTCTCCGACGCCTTGCCCACAGCCACAATCCATTGCGGCGCGGATGACGGCGACATGCCGTCCAGCGCTGCATGTATCGCACGACGCGGCTCAACCGCTTCGAGTGCGCGGGTGTAGCACAGGCGGACCAGTCGATCGAGATCGTGAGCCGGCAGGATGACTCCGGGGATCGTATCGACCAATATTACTGCCCACTTCGACGAGCGGATCATGCCCGGACGCCATCACCTGTTCGTTCCCGGACCTACCAACATCCCCGATCGCATCCTGCGCGCCATGCATCGCGCGTCGGAGGATCACCGGTCGGTGGCTTTTCCCGACCTCGTGTCACCGCTGCTTGCGGCCACGGCTGAGTTGTTCCGCGCGGCGCCCGGCCACGTTGCGGTATTCACTGCGAGCGGCACCGGCGGCTGGGAAGTGGCGCTCACCAACACGCTGAATGCGGGCGACACGGTGCTGCTGCCCTGTGCGGGACAGTTTGCCGCGCTCTGGGGCTCAACCGCCGAACGTCTGGGCTTTCGGGTTGAACGGTTCGACGACGTCGCGTGGGGCGAGGCGCCGTCGCCGGAGCGCATTGCGGCCCGGCTGAGCGAAGACCGCGCGAAGGCCATTCGCGCCGTGTTGCTGGTGCACAACGAGACTTCCACGGGTGTCACGGCCGATCTTCCCGCTATCCGGAAAGCGGTCGCGGCCACCGGTCACGATGCGTTGCTGTTTGTGGATGGCGTGTCGTCAATCGGCTCGTTGCGCTACCGGCATGACGAGTGGGGCATGGATGTCGCGCTGACCGGCACGCAGAAAGGCCTCATGCTTCCCGCGGGACTAGCGCTGGTGGCGTTCTCGCCGCGCGCGCTTGCCGCCATCGAGTCGTCGCGCGCGCCGCGCGCCTATTTCGACATGCGCGCGATGCTGGCGCAGAACGCGCAGGGGTATTTCCCGTACACGCCTTCCATTCCCATGCTGTACGGACTGCGCGAATCGCTGTCCATGCTCGCCGAGGAGGGAATGGCGAACGTGATCAGCCGCCACGCTCGATTGGCCCGCGGCGTTCGCGCCGCGGTGGCCGGGTGGGGCCTCGATATCTGTTGCCGCGATCCGCAGCGCGCGTCGAACACCGTCACCACCATCATGACCCCGCCGGGATTCGACACCGCGCGATTCATCGCCCACGCGTTTCGCCGGTACGATCTCGCGCTCGGCGGCGGCCTTGGTCCGCTCGCGGGCAAGGCGTTCCGCATCGGTCACCTGGGTGACCTCAACGAGGGGATGCTGCTCAGCGCGCTGGGGCTGGTTGAGATGGCGATGATCGATTCCGGTCACGCCCTCACTCGAGGAAGCGGCGTCGCGGCGGCGCAAGTCGCGTGGACCGAGGCATGACCAAGGCTCGCGTGATCGTGACGCGCCGCCTGCCCGAGCGCGTGGAGGCCGAGCTTGGCCGGCGGTTCGATGCACAGCTGTCGCGCGATGACCAGCCGCTGAGCGCCGAGCAGCTGCAGCGCGCCCTGAGCGATGCCGACGGTGTCCTCACGACGGTCACCGATCGCATTACGGCCGAGGTGCTCGCGGCGTATCCGTTGCGCACGAAGATCGTGGCGAATTTTGGCGTGGGTTACGACAACATCGACGTCGCGGCCGCCAAGGCGCACGATATCGTGGTGACCAACACGCCCGACGTGCTCACCGATTGCACCGCCGACCTTGCGATGATGCTGATCCTGATGACGTTGCGGCGCGTCGGGGAAGGGGAGCGGCAACTTCGCGCCGGGCAATGGAGCGGGTGGCGGCCCACGCACCACATGGGGCACAAGGTCACGGGACGCACGCTCGGCCTCGTGGGGTTGGGGCGCATCGGCCGCGCGGTCGCGACGCGCGCGCGGGACGGGTTTGCCATGCGCGTGCTCTATCACGATCCGCATGGTGACCACGGCGACACGCTGCCCGGCGTGGAACCGCGCGCTACGCTCGGTGCGTTGCTTGCAGAATCGGACATCGTGTCACTGCATTGTCCCAGCACCCCCGAAACACGCGGCCTCATGAACGACGCGCGCCTTCGCCAGATGAAACCCGGCTCGTGGCTCATCAACACCGCGCGCGGCGACATCGTCGACGACGATGCCATGATCGAGGCACTGCGCTCCGGACACCTCGGCGGGGCGGGGCTTGACGTGTTCCGCGGCGAACCGAACTTTGATCGGCGCTACCTGGACTTCGAGAACGTGACGCTGCTCCCGCACCTCGGCTCGGCCACCATCGAGACACGCGAGGCGATGGGAATGCGGGCGGTCGAGAACCTCGACGCATTCTTTGCCGGGCGACGCATTCCCGATCGGGTGGTGTGACAATGGCGATCAGGCTCTGGCGGCGGGACCACGCACATCGGCTGCTCACGCCTTTGGTCGCGCTTGTGGCGGCGTGCAGCACGGCGACCACGATACGGGAGTTGCCCACCACCGTCGACTTGCGCATCGGGCATCGCGTGACGATTGCCGAAACCAGCCAGACGCTCGAGTTCACCGAGGTGCTCACCGACTCGCGGTGTCCGCTCGGCGTGTTCTGCATCTGGGCCGGCGACTTCCAGGCTGCGATCAATGTGTCAGGGCCGGGCGACGGGCCAACGCGCCATGTCGTGCTCGACTGGATGAAGCCTGACTCCAGCAGCGGCCTGATCCTTTCCATCGACGGCATCCAACCTCCGCGGCGAATCGCCCAGACCATCGATCCGCGGAGTTACGTTATCTCGCTCCATATCGCGCGGCCGTAGCGTCCCAGACCCCGAGCGTGCCATGCTGGCATTGCCGATCGCGCTGCTCGTCCTGCAGGCCCAGACATTCGCCGTGTTGCCCCACCCCGGCCCTGGGGTTGATGCGCCGGCGCGAATGGACGCGCTGTGTCACAACGGTGCGCCCGCCAGTACCACGGCGCTGCTCGCGCGCGAATCCAGCCTGAGCCTCCGGGCGCCGCGGCGCGGCGAAGTGCCGACGGTCTGGTTTGAGCTGGCGTGTGTGCGGATGCGGCTCGAGCGTGCCCATGTGGCACCGCGCGAAGGCGCCGCGATGCCACTGGGGTACCTGTGGAGTGACGGCGCCCTCGCCGCACTGCTTCGCGGGATGGATGCGAAGCCCGATCTGCCGGGTGCCGCCGCTCTCATGAGCCTGATCGCGTCGACCGATGTCCAGCCGTTTCAGTCGGCCGATGTCGCACGCGCCACGGTTGCCGCCACACGGTCCGGAGTCAACGACCGCGAAGCGCTACGCGGATGCAGCGAGTTTGCGCTCCGCATCGATGAAAATCCGGCGGTGCGTGAGTGTGGCCAGCGAGGTCTCGGTCTGGGGACTGACTCGACGTGGCACCTGATCCGCCTCGCGCGCGAGAGTTTCCGCCGCGCGGATACGACCGCTGGGATCCAATACTTTCTTGCCGCAGCAGGTGCCGCGCATACACCCGATGCTCGTGATGAGATCGCGTGGCACCTGCAGTGGTTTCTGTGGCCGGATGAATTGCTCGAGTGGCGGACCGTGCCGGATACATCGTCCGCCGCCTGGATCGGCACGCGCCTGCGTGTTCGTGACATTCGTGACGGTCAGCGTCCGGGCGCCCGCCTGTCGGAGCATTTCGGACGGCTCGAGTATGTACTGGAGCACTTCCCGCAGAGAGTTCCAGCGGTGTCCAGGGACTCGCTTCTGTCCGGAACTCCACAACTGTTGTCAAATCGGGCGCAACCCATGAGCGCCGCAGGGATGGCGATCGCTCGAGTCATCAACGACAACCAGGGCAAAGCCGGGAAGATCTTCCCGGCGGCTCGGCGGTTCAAGCGATGGCAGATTGATTTCGACGATCGCGGCGTGGTGTGGATGCGGCTGGGAAAGCCCGAACGGGTGATGCAGTGGGGCTACGGGTTCGCGCGCGAATTGTGGATCTATCACATCGATGGCCAGATCTACCTGCTGAACTTCTCCGATGAGGACTACAACGGCAACGTCGAGGCGACGATGCTGAGCAATATCCCGGTCGATCCGTTCTTCTGTGGCATCGACAAAATCATCTGTGCCGCCTCGTCCGGCGCGGGCCGCCCCAATCCCGAAACGCTGGCCTACATCGGTGAGCTCAACCAGCGTTCAATCACCATGGGGACCCTCCGCGACGACAACTCACCACGCGATGCGTTGCTTCCACTGACAGCGCAGGTACGGCGTGTTTGGGATCCCGTCAGCGGCGATCCGCTGTCGCTGGTCACGTATTCGTTGAGTGCGTCGGACCTCGCCAGCGCCACGACGGCGACCGGCGCGGCGGAGCTGGGTCTGCGTATCCGCCAGTGGAATCATGATGCTTCCGACGTGCGGGACTCCGCGTTCACGCGGGTCGTTCCGCTTCGCGATCTGCTCGATGGTGATCCGCACGTGTCCGGTCTCGTTGTCATGCCGCCTCCTGCCGACGTCCGGGAGTGGAGCATTGTTGCGACGCTTCCCGGCGGCATGCGCGGCCGGGTGTTACAGCCCGAGGGGCATCCACTGCCCGACACACCGATCGCAATTTCCGATCTCGTGCTCGGCGCGCCGAGCAACGGCCTGTTCTGGGATGCGGGCGGTCGCAGGGTCGCGGTGAACGCCGTCGGTGCGTTCCGTCACACGGCTCCGGTGACGGTGTATTTCCAGGTGGGAAGCCAGCGCGCGATCGACAGCGTGAACGTGAGCATCGGACTCGTGCGCCAGCTCCCGGCCCGGCCCGACGCAGCAGTGCTCGAGGTCTCGTTCGCGGGCGCCCTGGTGGCGGGGATGACGGAGTTCGAACGGTCGCTCGACGTCACCAGCCTTGCACCCGGCAGGTACCAGGTTCGCGTGGCCGTGCGCGACGCAAACGGGCGCGAGATTCTTCATCAAGTGATCACAATGGTGCTGCAGTGAGCCTTCGTGCCATGAATGTTGCGGCTGTCGTCGGGACGTTTGCGCTTTTGTCGAAAACGCTCGCCGCGCAGGACCTTCCCACCGGGGTCATCGAACGGGCCATCACGGTGCCAGGTCCCGTGCCGCTGCCCGGGACGTTGACGCGGCCTGCCGGCAACGGACCGTTTCCGGGAATCATTCTGGTACACGGGTCGGGCGCCGGCGATCGCGACGAGACGCTCGGCCCCAACAAGACATTCCGCGACCTGGCCTGGGGACTCGCGTCACGCGGCGTTGTCGTGCTGCGCTACGACAAGCGTGCGAAAGTGCAGCCGTTGTGGTATGCGACGCATTCATTCACCGTGTTCGAGGAAGTGACCGAAGACGCGCTGAGCGCGCTCACCCTGTTGCGGAACCAGCCGGAAGTCGACGCACGCCGGACGGTCGTGATCGGACATTCACTCGGCGGCATGCTTGCACCGCGCATCGCGAAAGCCGATGGCAAGGTTGCCGGTGTGGTGATCATGGCGGGTGCCACTGAGATGCCGCTGATTGAACAGATGGACCGGCAGTACGCATATCTCGAATCCATCGCCGGCGGCGACACGGCACCCATCAAGGCGCTACGGGTGCAGTTCGCTCCGCTGCTCGCGCGAGTGCGGAGCCTGAGGCCCGCCGATACGGCGGACGCGAAACCGATTCCGGGCCTGGGCGGCACCGGTGCACGCTACTGGCTGGATCTTGGCGCGTACGATCCTGCTGCAACAATGAAATCACTGCCGATCCCCGCGCTCGTGCTCAACGGCGCGCGCGACTACCAGATTCCCGCTGCACAGGTTGATGACTGGGTAAAGGCGGTGGGTCCGCGCAACGACATCACGGTGAAGATCTATCCCGCGCTCAATCACCTGTTCATCGCGGGCAGCGGCACGCCGCGGCCCGCGGAGTACGCACAGCCCGGGCGCGTGGACGAACGGGTGATCGACGACATCGCGGCCTGGGTGCGGGCGCGCGCCGCTCGGTAGCAAATCAATTGCCTGGGCGCGGCCAGATCGAAAGCACTGTCCCGCCTGCGGCGTATCCGATCCACGTTGCGCACAGTCCCGCCGCGAGGCTCGCGACGACGTAGAGGGCCGCGCGCGATGGGGCGCCTTCCTTCATGGCGCCAACGACTTCCCATGAAAACGCCGAGAACGTCGTGAACCCGCCGCAGAACCCGGTGGCCAGCAGCGCGCGGGCCGGAATCGAGAAGTGTGCGCTCTCCAAGAACACGCGGGCCAGGATTCCGATCAGCAGGCAACCGGCGACATTGACGACCAGCGTGCCAATCGGAAACCCGGTGCCCGCACGATCGGCGATAACGCTCGTGATCCCATAGCGCGCGACTCCACCGACGGCGCTGCCGAACGCAACGGCGCCGACGATCTTGAGTGATGAGGGATCCATGGGCCGGATACTAGGACGCGCCGCTGCCGGCGGCAACTCGAGGCGCTGTGTTCGAAATGGCCCGCGACGTCGTCCCCCCGACGGGCTGAACACCCGCCGCGACAACTCGCGACCACATTCTGGAGAGCTGGCCTATGGACCGCACTGGAACGGCCCGGTGGGAAGGCGACCTGCAATCGGGCACGGGCAAGGTGAGCGTGGGGAGCGGCGGCTTCTCTGGCGCGTATTCCTGGAAATCACGTTTCGAGAATGGCCAGGGCACCAATCCCGAGGAGCTGATCGCGGCCGCGCATGCCGCGTGCTTCTCGATGGCGTTCTCGGCCGACCTGTCGAAGGCGGGGCACGTGCCTCGGAGCGTCGAGACCACCGCCCGGGTTCAGCTCGGTAGAGTTGCCAACGCTCCGACGATCACGAGCATAGTGCTCGAGACTCACGCTGACGTGCCGGGGATCGAGTCGGACCTGTTGCGACAGATTGCAGAAACAGCGAAGACCAATTGTCCGGTATCGAAGGCACTCGCAGCGGTACCGATCACCCTTCGGCTGGTGGTGTGACCCCGGCGCGGCGTCGCCGCGCCTCCATCTTCACGTGCAGCTGTCCGCACGCGGCGTCGATGTCGAGGCCGCGGCTTCGCCTCACCACCGCTTCAATGCCCCGGTCGGCCAGCATGTCACGAAACGCGCGAATCCGGGGCACTGCCGTCGGCAAAAGGCCGGCGTTCCCGCCCGGATGCAACGGCAACAGGTTGACATGCGCGCCGAGCTTGCGGGCCAGCGACGCGAGTGCGACAGCGTCGGTGTCGCGATCGTTGCGACCGGCGATGAGCACGTATTCAAACGTGATGCGTTTCCGGAAACCAGCCGCGGCGTCGAGCACGTCGCGCAGCGGATACTTCTTTTCAATCGGCATCAGCGCGAGGCGCGCATCCGCGTGCGGCGAATGCAGCGAGATCGCCAGCCGGAATTGCTCGGGCCGCGCCGCGAGCTGCTTCATGCCCGGCACGATGCCCACGGTGGACACCGTGATGTGGCGCGCGCCGATACCGAGGGCGGCGGGATCGTTGAGGATGGACAACGCGACGTCGACCGCCGGCCAGTTGAGCAATGGTTCGCCCATCCCCATGAACACGATGTTGGTCGGCTTGTCGGCCGGATCGCGGAGGATCACTTCCCGCACCTGCCCGGCGATCTCCCACGCCGCGAGGTTGCGGCGAAATCCCATCAGCCCGGTCGCGCAGAACGTGCATCCCAGCGCGCAACCGGCCTGCGATGAAATGCACAACGTGCGACGGGTGCCCGACGGGATGAGCACCGACTCGATCTTCTCGCCGTCGTCGAGCGCCCACAGGTACTTGCGCGTGCCATCGGACGATTGCTGCACCACTTCGGCGCGCAACCGCGAAAGCGGCAGGGTTGCGTCGAGATCGGCGCGTAACGCGGCGGGCAGTTCCGTGGCGTCGGCCCACGCCGCGACGGGCTTTTCCCACAGCCGTGGGAAGAGCTGGCGCGCACGATACGCCGGAAGGGCGCGCGCAGCGGCCCACTGCTCGAGAACGACGCGGGCGTCGGCGGGTTTGAGCGACAGGATCGGTGCTGGGGAGGGCATCACGCTCAAACCTAAGGACAGAGCGCGAAGTTCCACCGTTTTTGTTGCCGCGAGCGCTGGCCGACGGTTAGGTTAGCGGGACACCGGCCGCACATTTCACGATTCGAGAGACTGACCGCCTGGATGGCAGCCACTTCACTTCGTACGCACCGCTGCGGTGCCCTCACCAGGGCGCAGGTTGGCGCACAGGTTCGCCTCGGCGGCTGGATCCACCGGCGTCGCGACCTGGGCGGTATCGTGTTCCTCGACCTCCGCGATCGTGATGGCCTGGTGCAGCTGTCCTGCGACCCGGCCTGGACGCCGGCCGACGTGCTTGCGCGCGCGGCAGGAATCGCATCGGAATCGGTCGTGCTCGTGGAGGGCACCGTCGCACTGCGGCGCGAGCCGGCACCCGACGCGAAGATGATGTCGCGCGAGGTCGAGGTGCAGGTGAAGGACATCCGCATTGTCGGACCGGCGAGCGCGCCGGCGATCCTGGTCGCCCGGCGCGAAGGCGAAGAACTTGCCGCCGAAGAATTGCGGTTGCAGCACCGCATCCTCGACCTGCGGCGCGCCGAGCTGCAGCACAACATCATCATGCGGCATCACCTGCTGCAGCGCGCCCGTCGTACGCTCAGCGAACTCGGCTTTCTCGAGATCGAGACGCCAATCCTCACCAAGCCAACGCCCGAAGGCGCGCGGGACTATGTGGTGCCCAGTCGCGTGCACCCGGGCGAGTTCTACGCGCTGCCGCAATCGCCGCAGATCTACAAGCAGCTGCTGATGATGGCGGGCTTCGATCGCTACTTCCAGATCGCGCGCTGTTTCCGGGACGAAGACCTGCGCGCCGACCGCCAGCCGGAGTTCACGCAGATCGATCTCGAGGCGTCGTTCGTGCAGCAGGACGATGTGCTGCCCGTCGTGGAGACCGTCCTGCGCGATCTGTGGGCCGAGGCCGGGCACGACGTTGCGGTCCCGTTCGCGCGGATTTCGTACCGCGATGCGATGGAACTGTACGGTATCGACAAGCCCGACCTGCGATATGGTCTGGAAGCTCGCGACGTGGGCGACACCGTGGGTGATGATGCCGCGCCGTTCGTTCGTGATACGCTGGGGTCGAAGGGGCGGGTCCGCGCCATCGTTGCGCCCGGCGCCGCGAGTGCGTCGCGCAAGGAACTTGACGCGATATCCGATATTGCCAGGCAAGCGGGCGCGGGCGGATTGATCTGGGCCCGCCGCGCCGAGAGCGGCTGGGAAGGGCAGGGCGTGAAGGCGATTGGCCCGAGTGCGCTTGCCAAGTCCGATGCACCGATCGGATCGCTGTTCCTCGCGCTGACTGGCGACGACGCGGTGACCTCACCCGCGGTGCACGCCGTGCGCACTGCGCTGGCGCAGCGCGCCGGTGCGAAGCCCGAACGCGCACACGCGTTTACATGGGTCGTTGACTTCCCGTTGTTCGAGCGCGACCACGCGACCGGCGAGTGGGTGTTCACGCACCATCCGTTCACGTCGCCGCATCCCGACGACATTGCATATCTCGAAACCGAACCATGGCGGTGCCGGGCCTTGCACTACGACGCCGTGTACAACGGCAATGAACTCGGGAGTGGATCCATCCGTATTACCGATCCCGCGTTACAGGCCACGGTTTTTCGCTTCCTGGGCATCGCGCCCGAGGACCAGCGCCGGCGTTTTGGATTTCTTCTCGACGCGCTGGCGTCGGGAGCGCCGCCGCACGGCGGGTTTGCGCTAGGGTTTGACCGCATCGCGATGCTGCTGGCGGGCGCGCCGTCACTGCGCGACGTGATTGCATTCCCGAAAACTGCGAGCGCGCGAGCACTGTTCGAGGGCGCGCCCACCCCGCTGGGTGACCACGAACTCGCGGCGCTGCACTTGCGCCGCGCGGGGAGCAACACCGCGTGAACCTCGCCACCGACGTCCGTCAATCGCTCACCGCCGACGGCGCTGATCCGCTGCTGCTGGCCGGTCCCAACGACGTGAACTTCGCCGAATTGCAGCGCGCCATCGGCGTGCGCGTGTCGCAGCGCGGCGATACCATCACCCTGATCGGCACGAGCGAGCAGGTCGCGCGGGCTATTCCGGTAGTACAGGGATTGATCGATCTCGCGCGCGCCGGGCAGGGGATCGAACCCGACGATGTGTACCGCATGGCGAGCGAAGGCCAGGTCACCGAGTTCGGCCCGCCGGGTGCGGCCGGCAAGATCGTGCTGCCAGGGATGCGTCGCGCCATTGCGCCCAAGACAGCCGGCCAGCGCGAATATCTGTCGCTGATCCAGGACAACGACATCGTTGTCTGCATCGGGCCCGCCGGCACGGGCAAGACGTACCTGGCCGTCGCCACCGCGGTGGAGGCGCTGGCGCGCAAGCGGGTGCGGCGCATCGTGCTGGTACGCCCCGCGGTCGAGGCCGGCGAGTCGCTCGGTTTTCTGCCCGGAGACGTGCAGCAGAAGGTTGACCCCTATCTGCGCCCGCTGTACGACGCGCTCGAAGACATGATGCCGCCGGAGCGGGTGGCCCGCGCGCTCGAGAGCCGCGTGATTGAAATCGCGCCGCTCGCGTACATGCGCGGCCGGACGCTCAACGAAGCCTTCATCATTCTCGACGAAGCGCAGAATGCCACGTCGGCCCAGATGAAGATGTTCCTCACGCGCCTCGGCGTGAACAGCAAGATTGTGGTGACCGGGGACAAGACGCAGATCGACCTGCCGCGCCGCGAGGATTCGGGTCTGGTCCAGATCGAGCGAATCCTTCCGGGGATCGACGGCCTGGGATTCCAGTACCTCACCGAAGTGGACGTGATTCGTCACCGCCTCGTGAAGGACATCATCCGCGCATACGCGGAGGACCAGGCCGGCTGATGCAGCGCCCGCCTTCCGGAGTCGTCGTGGGCGGACTGGTGGGCGATTTCCCGGTGACAGTCGTGCGCCAGGCGGTGGACCACGTGCTCGCGCGTGAGCGCAAGGTGGCGTCGATTGCTGTCTCTTTCCTCGGGCCGCGCGAAATGCGCCGCCTCAACGCCGAACATCTCGGGCACGATCGGGTCACCGACGTGATCTCGTTCACCCTGATCCAGCATGATGGCACCGTCGCCGGCGACATTTACGTGTGTCGCGCGGTGGCGGCCCGGCACGCGCGCGAGCACGGTCGCAGGGTACGCGAAGAGATCACACGGCTGGTGGTGCACGGCGTGCTTCACGTGGTGGGGTGGGATCATCCCGCTGCGCGCGGCCGGGAATCGTCGCCAATGTGGAAGCGGCAGGAGCGTTACGTGAAAGAGCTCGGATGACAGAGCTGTTCCGGGGGTTGCCGGCACTCGCAGGCCTCATCATGCTGTGCGCCGCGGTCGTGGCGCTCGCGGGCGAGCGCGATGGCGAGCTCGACGCGCGCGCGATTGCGCGGTCGGCACGCACCAGCGGCCTGCCACCTGAGCGCGCGCTTCACGTGATGCATCTCACGTTGCTCACCGTGGCGGCTGCCATGGCGGCGACTGCCGTCGCGTGGTGGTCGTACCCGCCCGCTATTGCGATGATTCGCGTGATCCTGGTGACCGTGCTGGTGTGGGCTGTGGGCGATCTCGGGCCACGACTCCTTGCGGCGCTCGCGCCCGAACTCGTGCCGCTCGCGCGCACCGCTGCGCTGTGGGCATCGCCGGCCTTCCTGCCGCTGCTCTTTCTCGCCCGCCGTATCGACCGCGGACGCGACGATGCGAACGCACCCGAGCCCGGCTCGGCTCCTCACGAAATGGCGCTGGGCATCTTTTCCCTGCCCGCCATGACCGTGTCGGAGGTGATGACGCCGCGCATCGACATCGTGTCGGTGGATGCGTCCGCCGATGAAGACGAAGTGATCGCCACGCTCCGGCGGAGCGAGCACGCCCGCCTCGTCGTTGTGGAGGGCAGCGCGGACACTGTTGTGGGAATGATCCACGCCAAGGACATGCTGCCCCGGCTCGATCATGATCCCGCCGCAATGCCGGCGTGGCAGACGCTGATTCGTCCCGCCGCGTTCGTGCCCGAAGCGAAACGGCTCGACAAACAGCTGAGGGACTTTCAGCGCGGGCCCGCCCATCTCGCGGTCGTGGTCGACGAGTTTGGCGGCACCGCCGGCCTGGTAACGCTCGAGGACATTCTCGAACAGATCGTCGGCGAGATTCGCGACGAATACGACATCGACGAAGTGAAGCCCGTGCTGCGACACGATGACGGGCACCTTACGGTGCAGGGCGGCGTCGCCCTCGTGGATCTCGAGGCGGAGCTCGAACACGACTTTGGCCGTGAACAGGTCGCGACCGTTGGCGGGCTTGCCCTGGCCGAAATTGGGCGCGTGCCAAAGGCAGGGGAGTCATTCGAGATCGACGGGTGGCGATTTGTGGTTGAGGTGGTCGCGCGCCGCCGCGTACGCCGTGTGTCGGTGTGGCCGCCGTCTCCGGTCCGCGGCATGTCGGAGGCGGCGACATGATGCGATGGCTCGTGCTGCTGGTTGGCCTGCTGATTACGTGCGTTGGCTCGGCCGGCGCGGCGGCGCTGGTCACGACGGCGCGCGACGCTGTTGCCGAGGCCGTGTCGCGCCGGTTGCGCGGTGGCGTCGAGTCGCTCGCCTGGCTCGCGGGTACACAGCGCGAAGTCGTTGCTGCCACCGCCGCGACATCGTTTGGCGTCGCCATGGTGGGAGCCGCGATTCCAGGTGTGTTCCAGGAAGCGTCTCCCCTCGAGCTCGCTCTGCTGGTCTGCTTCCTGGTCGTGCCGGCGACGCTGATCGGCGGCTACCTGCTGCCGCGCTGGCACACGATGCCGCGCGCGGAAAAGATCGTCGACCAGCTGGGTCCCGTGCTCAAGGGGTGGAGTGCGGCGCTCAGCATCGTGCTTCCATCGCGCAGCGGTGATGCAGCATCGGACCTCCGCGCGCTCGCGCGCGAGGGCAGCGCCAGCGGCGTGAACGATGACGAGCTTGTCATGGTGGGCGGCGTGATGACGTTCACCGAGCGGCCCGTGCGCGCGGTGATGACTCCGCGCACCGAGGTCGTCGCGGTCGAACACGGGGCGACGTACGACCAGGTCGCCGCGGTAATCGCCGAGTCGGGATACACGCGCATTCCGGTGTTCCGGGAATCGCTCGATGAAATCGTGGGCATGGTGCACGCATTCGATCTCTTCAAGCACCAGCCGGGCGAACCGTTGCCGTTGCGACCGGTCACGTTCTCGCCGGAGCTCCGCGCCGCCGGCGACCTGCTGCTCGACATGCAGCGCGAGCGGCAGCATTTCGCCGTGGTGGTCGACGAATTCGGCGGAACGGCGGGCATCGTGACGCTCGACGACCTGCTGACCGCCCTTGTCGGACAGATCGCCGATGAGGATGTGGGGCCGGCCGCCGCCGTTACGGTCGGCGCAGACGTGCTCGAGCTCGACGGCTCCGCCACGCCCGCCAATGTCGCGGAACACTTTGGCGTGGTGTTGCCGCGGTCCGATGCGGCCTCGTTTGGCGGCCTGATCGCGGAACTCGCGGGTCGCATCCCGCGCACGGGCGAACAGTTCACGCTGGCCACGCTCGAGATCGAGGTACTTCACGCCTCGCCCACGCGCATTGAGCGCTTGCTCGTGCGTCGCGGTCCTTCCAACCGCATTCCGCTCGGTCCCGCCACGTGACACCTGCCGATCCCGCGATCGCCGAACTGGTTGCGCTGGCGCGCGGGAACCGGACCGACGCTTTCATCGAGCGCGCCTGGGAGCTCGAGCCCGCCGACCTTGCCGACGTGCTCGGCGCACTCGATGAGGACGAACGTCTCGCGCTGGTGCGCGTGCTGCCGGTTGACCTGTCGTCACGCGCGCTCATCGAGATGCCCGCGGACGAACACGCCGAGGAAATTGTCGCGGCGCTGGGCGCGTCGCAGGCCGCCGAAATCGTCGACCAGCTCGAGGACGACGACGCCACCGACCTGATCGGCGAGCTCGAAGTTGAGGATCAGGAACGCATCCTGGCGGCGGTGCGCGATCGCACCGGCGTTGACCACCTGCTGCAATTCCGCGACGACACCGCGGGCGGCCTGATGACGACCCACCTGGTGTCGGTCACCGATCGCGATGCCGTGGCGTTGGCGCTCGAAGCGGTGCGTCGGCAGGCCGAGGACATGGATGATGTGTCGGAGATTTTCGTCGTCGACGTGTCACGACGCCTCGTTGGCGTGCTCTCGTTCAAGCAGCTCGTGGTCGTGCCCGCGCAGACCCTTGTGCGTGACGTGATGGACGAGGTGAGCGTCACCGTCGGCCCCAACGAAGACCAGGAAATTGTCGCACGCGTGATGGCGCGCTACGACTTGCCGAGCGTCGCGGTGGTCGACGCGAGCGGACGCCTGCTTGGCCGCGTGACGTACGATGACGTGATCGATGTTGCGCAGGAAGAAGCCACCGAGGACCTGTTGCGATTCGGTGGCGTGTCGCCGCACGAAGAACTGTCGGCCCCGTGGTCCATGGCTGTGAAGAGCCGGCTGCCATGGTTGTACGTGAACCTGTTCACGGCATTTCTCGCGGCCGCCGTGGTGTATTTCTTCAAGGGATCGATTCACCAGATCGAGGCGCTCGCGGTGTGGATGCCGATCATCGCGGGCATGGGAGGCAATGCCGGCACGCAATCGCTCGCCGTGTCGGTGCGCCGCCTCTCGCTGGGCCAGTTGCCGGCCGATCGCTATCGATCGGTCGTCGCGAAAGAAACGCTGGTGGGGTTGATCAACGGCGCCGCCATCGGCGTCGTCGTGGGCGGCGTCTCGGTGCTGCTGGGCGAATCGTGGCGCCTCGGTGTCGTGGTGTTCCTGGCGATGACGGGCAACCTGCTCGTTGCCGGGTTTGCCGGGTCCGCGATTCCGGTGGTGCTGCAGCGGTTCCGCATCGATCCCGCCATTGCGTCGTCGATCTTCGTGACGACATTCACGGACGTATGCGGATTCTGGTTCTTGCTGGGGTTGGCGACGGTTGTATTGTTGTGAGCTTTTTGGCGTTGGGCGTTAGGCGCCTGCCCTGAGCGAGCGAAGCGAGTCGAAGGGTTGGGCGTTAGGCGCCTGCCCTGAGCGAGCGAAGCGAGTCGAAGGGTTAGGCATTGGGCGGGTAGGCTGATCGGCTGATCGGCGCCTGGCCTGAGCGCGCGGATCGAGTCAAAAGGTTGCGCATTCGCTCACCGCACGCCGCGCACCGCCTCACTCACGGAGAACACCATGATATCGCGACGGATTGTGCTGCCGCTGCTCGTGCCGGGTGTCGTCGCGATGGTCGCGGCACATGGGCAGCAGCGCCGCGAGCTCGTGATGAGCGTGGAGAACGTGACCGGCTCGCATCAGGGCCGCGCGCGGGTCACCGGGACCGATTCTGTGCCCGTCATTCCGCACGACACGGTGCGCTACCGCCTGGCATTCACCAACATTCACCCCGATTCGCTTCGCAACGTCAAGTTCGACGATCCGGTGCCGGCCGGAATGCAGTACATCGGCGGGTCGGCGCGCGCCGATCGCAACGACGTGACGATCGAGTTCTCCCTCGACAACGGGAAGAGCTACTCCACCGCGCCCACAATCGAAGTCACGGAGAACGGCCTCAAGGTTCGTCGCGCGGCGCCGCCATCGTCGTATACCAATGTGCGCTGGAGCGTGCGTGGCTGGGTGAAGGCAAATGGCACCGTGTCGGCTGAGTTGATGGCGGTGGTTGGGCGGTGACGTGCGCCGTAGGCCGTAAGCCGTAAGCCGTAGGCCGTAAGCCGTAAGCCGTAGGCCATACCCCCGGGGGCGGTGGGCGGCGCGCGGTGAGCGTCGAGCGGTGCGCGGAACGCCCAACCCTTCGACTTCCCCTCGCTGCGCTCAGGGTCGCTCAGGGCGGGCGCCTAACGCCCAATGCCCAATGCCAACCCTTCGACTCCCCCTCGCTGGGCTCAGGGTCGCTCTGGGCGGGCGCCTAATGCCCAACGCCCATCGCCCAACGCCCAACGCCTAACGCCCAACGCCCAACGCCTAACGCCCAACGCCCAACGCCTAACGCTGCCCTAACTGCTGTCCTGAGACTAGTTTCCGACATGATCGATGAAGTAATACTCGCGGACCTGCTGGCCGGAAAAACGGCTGCGCTGGCTCGCGTGGTTTCCATCGTCGAGAACTCGCGTCCCGGCTTTGAGGAGATTCTCGCCCGCATCCAGCCACAGGTCGGGCGTGCGCGGCGGATCGGGATCACCGGACCGCCGGGCGCGGGCAAGTCGACGCTCACGGAGCGGCTCGTTTCGGCCTATCGGGCGACAGGGCTGCGCGTCGCCGTGGTTGCCGTCGATCCCACGTCGCCGTTTACGGGCGGCGCGTTGCTCGGCGACCGTATCCGCATGGAGGGCATCGCCCTCGATCCCGGTGTGTACATCCGCTCGATGGCAACGCGTGGTTCCCTTGGCGGGCTCGCAACGGCGACGCGCGAGGTGTGTGATGTCGTCGATGCGGCAGGCTTCGATCGCATTCTGGTTGAAACGGTTGGTGTGGGACAATCGGAGCTGGACGTCGCCCGGATGACGGACTCAACCATCCTCGTACTCGTTCCGGAGTCAGGCGATGGCATACAGGCGCTCAAGTCGGGAGTCATCGAGGCGGCAGACCTCTTCGTGGTGAACAAGGCCGACCGCCCTGGCGCCGACAAGGTCCGCCGCGAGCTGGAGCTCGCGCTCGACCTCCGGCTTGGCAAGGCCATGCGCAATGTCCCGGCGCATCACGGCGCGCTGAAGTCGGGGCCGCGCGCGATGCCGCAAACCGATGACAACAACTGGCGCCCGCCCGTCCTGGTTGCGACGGCTGTGAAGAATGAGGGCGTTGCTGAAGTCGTCGCGGCGCTCGATCGCCACTGGTCGTGGCTGGAATCGCATGATGAATTGACGAAACGGCGGCGCGCCCGCATCGCACAGCGGACGCGCGATGTTGTCGAGCGCGCGATGCGGCACTGGATCTGGCAGGAATCCCACGCCGATGCACTGCTCAACGCGCGCCTCGATGAGAGCGCCGCACACGTCAGTCCCTATGAACTTGCCGCCGAGATTGTCGCCACACTCAAGGAAGGGGCGAGAGTATGACGACGGGTATGTCCAATGACGCCCTCCTCGAGCGCCTGGCACTGCAGCAGGATGAACTCGACCGCCTGCGTGCGGAGGTCGACGCGTGGAAGGCCCGCGTTGCCGCCATGGCGCAGCGTACCGACGCGTCGTTCACCACGATATCGGGCCGGCCCATTGAACCGGTCTACACGCCGATTGACGTGGCCGTCGACGAGCCGTTGCCGGGCAACTATCCCTACACGCGTGGCATCCACCCGTCGATGTATCGTGGCCGGCTCTGGACCATGCGGCAGTTCGCGGGATTCGGCACGGCGGAGGACACCAATCGGCGCTACAAGTTCCTGCTCGAGCGCGGCCAGACCGGACTGTCGGTGGCATTCGACTTCCCGACGTTGATGGGCTACGACTCCGATCACCCGCGGTCGGAAGGCGAAGTGGGCAAGTGCGGAGTCGCGATCTCGTCGCTCGCGGACATGGAGACATTGTTCGACGGAATTCCGCTCGACAAGGTGTCCGTGTCGATGACGATCAACGGGCCCGCTGCCATTCTCTTCTGCTTCTTTGTCGCAGCAGCCGAGCGGCAGGGCGTGCCGATCGCGAAGCTGCAGGGCACCATCCAGAACGACATCCTCAAGGAATTCATCGCGCAGCACGCGTGGATTTTCCCGGTCGAGCCGTCGCTCAAGATCATCGTCGACCTGTTTGAGTGGACCAGCGCGCACACGCCCAACTGGAACTCCATTTCCATCTCGGGATACCACATTCGCGAAGCGGGATCGACGGCGGGCCAGGAGCTCGCGTTCACGCTCGCGAATGGGTTCAGTTATGTGGAGCACGGGATCGCGCGCGGCCTCGACGTCGACAAGTTCGCGCCGCGGCTGTCGTTCTTCTGGGATGTGCACAACGATTTCTTCGAGGAAATCGCCAAGATGCGCGCGGCCCGGCGCATCTGGGCCAGGCACCTGCGCGAACGATACGGAGCGCGTGACGACCGTTCACTCAAGATGCGCTTCCACTGCCAGACTGCCGGCGTGTCGCTCACCGCGCAGCAGCCCATGAACAACGTCGCGCGCGTCGCGTACCAGGCCCTCGCCGCAGTGCTTGGCGGCACGCAATCGCTGCACACCAACGCGCTCGACGAAACGCTGGCGCTGCCGACCGAGGCCGCCGTGCGCGTCGCGTTGCGCACGCAGCAGATCCTCGCCTACGAAACCGGCGTGGCCAACGCCGCCGATCCGCTGGGCGGGTCGTACATGGTCGAGGCGCTCACCGAACAGCTCGAGGCCGAAGCCGAAGGGATTTTTGCCGAGATCGAGTCGCGTGGGGGCGTGGTGGCCTGCATTGAAGCCGGCTGGTTCCAGCGGGAAATTGCGGCGTCGGCCGCACGGTTCCAGGCCGAAGTGGAATCGGGTCAGCGCACGATCGTGGGACTGAACGCGTTTGTTGAAGACGAAACCACGCCGATCGAGATCCTGCGCGTGGATGAGGCCGCCGAGCAATCGCAGCGGCGGAGAATGGCGGCCATGCGCGGGTCCCGCGATCCCGCGGCCGTGGCGGCGCGCCTGCAGGCGCTGGGCGTCGCGGCGCGCGAGGACCGCAATATCATTCCCGCGATGCTCGATTGCGCGCGGGCCTATTGCACGTTGTTCGAAATCCGGCACGTGCTCGAAGAAGTGTGGGGCGCGTATCGCGAGCCGGTGTTCTTCTAAGCAGGGGGTGATATCGTGACAGCGACTGCCAAGCCGGTTTCCGAAAATCGAGACGTTCTGCGGATGAAGCCGGGTGCCCACCCGGTTGTCAGCTGCTATCTCAAGATCGAGCCGCGCGACCGCGCGCGGAACAAATACCTCACCAAGGTCCGCAACCGGGTGAAGGAACTCGAGTACTCGCTGCACTCGCTGGGCTGGGAACGCCAGGCCGAGGACGCGGTGCGCGGAGACCTGGCGCGCATTGTGGACTTTCTGCGCGATCCAACGCGCCTGCCGCCGACGCAGGGCCTGGCCATCTTTGCGAGCAAGCCACTCGGCCTGTTCGAGGTGCGCCCGTTGCCGCGGGTGCATCGCTCGCGCCTGGCCGTGGACCGCACGCCGCTGGTGCGCGAACTGGCGGCGAGCGAGGAGGAATTCGGCAAGATCTTCACCGTGACGCTCGACCGCTCGCACGCGCTGATCTGGGAAGTCACTGCGTACGACGCCAAGGTGGTGCGCAAGGTGGAGACCGCGGTCACCCGCGGCGGACGCTATCACTCGCCCGCGGCGCGCAACAATGCGACCGGTGAGCACACCTTTCACAATCGCATCCGCGACGAGCGGCGGCGTCACCTCGAGAATGTGTCGCGCGCGCTGTTCGAGGTCGACCGCCAGTCGCCCGGTCACCAGATCGTGATTGCGGGCGCCGGCTCCGACGCCAACAACATCGAGCCGTTCCTCCACAATTACGTCGCCGATCGCCTCATCGGCATGGCCAAGCTCGCGCCCAAGGACGCCACGCCGGCGGCGGTGCATGCGCTCACCATGGAAGTGCGCAGCGAATACGTGCGGGCCTCCGAGTCGCGCCACATCGCGGAACTGCGCGAGGGACTTGGCACCGGCTGGGCCGTCAACGGTGTGCGCGAGACGTTGAACGCCATGTCGCAGGGCCAGGTGCGCACGCTGCTGGTGCGCGGCGATGCCACGGTCACCGGCTTCCGCTCGCTGAAGTCCGGGCGGTTGTCGCCACTGGCGCGCGACCTGCGCGAAGATGGCGAGGTCCGGCCGACGGTTGACCTGATCGATGATGCCATTGAAGAAGCGTTGCGACAGCGCGTAGGACTCGACGTGATCTACGAACCCGAACTTGGCGAGAAGATCGACGGACTCGCCGGGTTGCTCCGGTTCAAGTGAACGCGGTTGCCGACCAGCCGCTCTCGCGGCCGATTCGCGTCCTCGTCGCGAAGCCGGGACTCGACGGGCACGACCGCGGGGCCAAGGTGGTTGCCGCGGCGCTGCGCGACGCGGGAATGGAAGTGATCTACACCGGGCTGCACCAGACGCCGGAAATGATCGCGACCGCGGCGGTGCAGGAGGATGTCGACGTGGTGGGGCTCTCGATTCTCTCCGGTGCGCACATGACGTTGTTTCCCCGGGTGCGCGCCATGCTCAACGAGATGGGGCGGCCCGACATCCTGGTCACCGGCGGCGGCATCATTCCGCAGGAAGACATGGATGCGCTTGCGGCGGGCGGGATGGGCCGGCTGTTCGGGCCCGGCACGCCGACGGGAGACCTCGTCTCGTACGTCCAGGAATGGGCGCGCGCCAACCTGCGCCAGTGACGGCGTGACGCCAGCCGGCAACGCACCGCGCGCCTCACGGTTGCGCACCCTGACTGATGAGTTCCGCGCGCTCGCTGCCCGCCTGCGACAGGGCGGTGGCGAGGCGCGCGTCGCGAAGATGCACGCCAAGGGGCAGCTCTCGCCGCGCGAGCGCGTGACACGATTGCTTGACCCCGGCACGCCGTGGTTCGAGATAGGTCTCCTGGTCGCCTGGGACCGGTACGAGGGAGACGCGCCTGCGGCGGGCGTGATCACGGGCGTTGGCGTTGTCTCCGGACGCGAAGTCGTGGTGGTCGCGAACGACGCCACGGTGAAGGCCGGCTCGTGGTGGCCCGAAACGATCACCAAGATCCTGCGCGCGCAGGAAACCGCGATGCGCGAGCGCATCCCCATCATCTATCTCGTTGATTCCGCCGGCGTGAACCTGCCGTATCAGGGCGGCGTGTTTCCGGGGCAGTATGGTGCGGCGCGCATCTTCTACTACAACTCGCTCATGCGGCACTACCTGCACGTGCCGCAGATCGCCGCGGTGATGGGCAGCTGTGTTGCGGGCGGCGCGTACCTGCCCGCGCTCTCCGACGTGATCTTCATGGTCGAGGGCACCTCGTTCATGGGCCTGGGCGGGCCCAATCTGGTCAAGGGCGCCACCGGCCAGACGGTGGGCGCCGAAGTACTTGGGGGCGCGCGCGCCCACACCGAGATCAGCGGCGTGGCGCACTATCGCGCGCCGACTGACGGTGACTGCATTGACCGGATGCGCGAATATGTGGCCCGCCTGCCGCACGCGCAGCTGATGCCGCGCGCGATTGTTGATTCGGCGGCGCCGGCGCGTGACCCGCAGACGCTGTACGAGTTGCTGCCGCAGGACCATCGCATGTCGTACGACATGCGTCACGTGCTCGATTGCATCCTCGATGGCGGCAGGCTCGACGAATTCCAGGCCGACATCGCGCGCGAGATCATCTGCGGCCACGCGCGCATCGAGGGCGAGCCGGTCGCGATCATCACCAACCAGCGCGGCGTGATCAAGGGACGCGAAGGCGAGAAGCCGCGCTTCGGTGGCATCGTGTACGCGGAGAGCGCCGACAAGACGGCGTACTTCATCGAGACCGCCAACCGCGAGCGGCTGCCGATCCTGTTCATCCAGGATGTCAGCGGATTCATGGTGGGGCCGGAAGCCGAACACGAAGGCATCATCCGCGCCGGCGCGCGATTTGTCGAGGCGATGGCCACCGCGCGCGTGCCCAAGCTGGTGCTCACGGTGAATCACGCGTCGGGCGCGGGATACTACGCCATGGCGGGGCAGGGCTTCGATCCCGATTTCATCGTGTCGTGGCCCACGGGTCGCATGGCGGTGATGGAAGGCGAGTCGGCGGTGATGGCCGTGCACGGGCCCGCGATCGAGGCTGCGCAACGCGCGGGCTCGCCGGTGCCTGTCGAAGTGCAACGGTCGATGGACTCGATGCGCGAGGATTACGAGGCGCAGCTGGACGCGCGGTATGCCGCGGCGCGCGGCTATGTCGACGCGATCATCACGCCGGAGGAAACACGTGATGTACTCGCCTTCCTGTTGCGCGTCGCGGCGAACAACCCCGGTCCGCACCTGGGACCGTTCGTGCTGCAGGGCATCACGTGACCGGTTCGACGCGCGCGATGGTTCGTGCAACGCTTGCGGTGGTGGTTGCGGCGTGCTCGCACGCTCCGCCTCCCAAGCCGATTGTCGAACCGCGCCCCAACCCGGCACCGGCATCGATCGTCCCGCCGCCGTCGCCCGCATCATTTGACACCATGCGCCCGTCGGCGAGCGCTGTGGACGCGTATCGCCGCGGCTACATGCCGCTCCGCTCCGCAGGCATCGATCAGTTTGCGACGGCGCACCCCGAGTGGGATGGGCGCGGGGTGCTGATCGCGATCCTCGACAGCGGCATCGATCCCGGCGTGCCCGGATTGCGCGTCGCATCCGATGGTACGCCCAAGGTGCTCGAATTGCGCGATTTCTCCGGCGAAGGGCGGGTCGCGCTTTCCCCGGTCGAACGTCGTGGTGACACCCTCGTCGTCGGCACACGTCGCCTCCTCGGCGCGTCGCGCGTCGCGGGCCTGGCCTCGAGTCCCGAGCTCTGGGGCGGCGCGCTCCTCGAACTGCCGCTGGGCAAGCTTCCTGCGGCCGACCTCGACGGCAGCGGCGTCGTGGGCGACACGTTGCCAGTAGTCGTCGCGCGCGGCGCGTCGGGCTGGATCCTGTTCGCCGACACGCAAGGGAACGGGACGCTCGCCGACGACCGGCCGGTGCACGATTACGAGATCGCGCGCGAGTATTTCGGCTGGTCGCGCCCAGGCCGGGCACCGACCGTGAACATCGCGGCGAGCATCACCGACTCGGCCAACGCGCCCCGGCTCGACCTGGTGTTCGACACGTTCGCCCACGGCACGCTGGTATCGGGCATTGCCGCGGGTCATGACATTGGCGGCGTGGCGGGCTTCGACGGCGTCGCGCCGGGCGCGCGACTCATTGGCGCGAAGATCTCCAACGATGCGCGCGGCGGCATCAGCGTCACCGGGTCGATGATCCGCGCACTCGATCATGTCATCGCGTTCGCGCGCTCGCGCAACATGCGACTGGTGGTCAACCTGTCGTTTGGCGTGGGCAACGAACGGGAGGGCACCGCCAGGATCGACGCGCTCATCGATTCTGTGCTCGCACTGCATCCCGACGTCGTGATGACCGTGGCGGCAGGCAACGATGGACCGGGCCTGAGCACAACCGGCTTCCCCGCGAGCGCGTCACGCGTGATATCCGTTGGCGCCTCCGCACCGCCTGTGTTCCTCGCGAAGCCAAGCATGGACGCGGCGCTGGAAACGGTCGCGATCTTCTCGTCGCGCGGCGGCGAAATCGCGTCGCCGGATTTTGTCGTGCCGGGCGAAGCGTTCGCGACGGTGCCGAGGTACGCGGCAGGTGAGGAGCACGAAACGGGCACCAGTCTCGCCGCTCCGTACGCCGCAGGGATGGCAGCTCGCCTGCTGTCGGCCGCCGCCGCGAGCGGGCGCACGGTATCGGCCAGCGCCATCCGCAGCGCACTGCGCGCCGGCTCGCATCACCTCGGCGGTGCCGAAGTTGCAGACGAGGGTGCCGGCTTGCCCAGTCTTTTGGCGTCGTGGGCTGCGCTGCAGCGTGGCGCCAGTACGGCTCAGCTGGCCATCGATGTCGGTGACGTTCGCGGCCGCGGCGGCGTGCTGCTGACGTACGACGCGCAGGCTGCGCGTCCGCCCGCCGTACGCGTTGTCGTTCGACGGCTCGACAGCAACGCTCCCACGCTGGTGCACCTGCGCAGTTCGAGTCCGGCCTTCGATGTTCCGGAAACCGTGGCGCTGACTGACGGCCGCGGCGAATTCACAGTGACGACCCGTGCAGCGGCTTCGCTGCCATCGAGCGGGCGAATCTTCGTCGGGATCGACAACGACTCGGCGGTTGCCGTGGTACCGATCACCGTCGAAAGGGCCATCGCGGCTACCGCAGGCGGCGCGAGCAGCAGCATCGTCGTGCCGTCGGGGGGCGTGGGCCGCGTGTTCGTGAACGCTCCCGCCGGCCGCGCCCTGCAGATCGAAGTCGCCACGCTGGATTCCACGCAACGCGCCACGGCGTCGCTGCACGAACCGGGGGGCATGCCGTTTCGCGACGGCCCGCTGACCCCCGTGGGATTCGCCGGGGCCGCGAGCCTGTACGATCTCGCGGCCAACGATGTCGTTGCTGGCGTGTACGAAGTGGCCGTGACGGGAGATGTGTCGCAGCCAACAAGCGTAAGGGTCACAGCGCGGATCGCTCCGGTGGCGCTTGCGGCGGCGAATTCCGCGGACAGCGTGCAGGTCACGGCGCGCAACCTTGCCACGACCCCGGTATCGCTGCGCCTGCGCGTGGGTTTGCTCGGTGCGGAAGGCATCTATTCCATCAATGGCGATGGTGGTCCGACTCGTGTGACGATACCTGTGCCGGCATGGGCCGATCGCATGGTCGTGGATGCGAAGATGCCGCGTGACCAGTGGTCCCAGTACACCGATTTCGGGATGACGTTCGCCGACCGCTCGGGTCACATCCTGGATGCGACGCCAATCGACTACGCATTCAGTCGCGCGCAACTTGATCTCCCCAAGAGCGTCCTGGGCGATTCGCTTGTCATCCTTCTTGACCCGGGGTTTGCGGCGCCGAACGGGAAGACCCCCTGGAACATGACGCTCGCCGTTCGCTACTACGCGCCCAAGCCGTACGCGCTCGACGAGGGTGGGGCGCCACCGCGTCCGCTAGCCGCGTCCGCTACCCGCACCGACGCCATCGGGTTCCGTTCGCTCCCGATTGACCTGCCCGGGGCGTTTGGACCGCTGCTGATGCTTGTCGCGCTGGAGGGCGAGGATCACATCTGGTCGCGCGAAGTACGCGTCGCAGGACCACGCCAGTGAAGCGCGCGCGTGTCGTGCGCGTCGCGGCCGGCCAGGGTTTCTGGGGCGACTGGCTGGAAGCGCCGGTGCGCCAGGTAAAGGGCGGGCCGATTGACTATCTCGTGCTCGACTATCTCGCCGAAGTCACCATGTCCATCCTGCAGAAGCAGCGCGAACGCGACCCGGCGATGGGATACGCCCGGGATTTCGTTCAGCAGATGGAGCGCATTCTTCCCGACGTGGCCACCAAGGGCATCAAGGTGGTCTCCAATGCCGGCGGCGTGAATCCGCGCGCATGTGCCGCCGCCGTGCGCGCCGTTGCCGACCGCCACGGCCTCGGTGACAAGGTACGCATCGGTCTCGTGACGGGGGATGACCTGCTCGACCGCCTCGACTCGCTGGTGGTCGACGGTGAACCGTTCGCCAACATGGACACGGGGCGGCCACTCGCGGACGTGCGGGGCAGTGTGCGTGCCGCCAACGCATACATCGGCATGGAGCCCGTTGTGCGGGCGCTCGCGCAGGGTGCCAACGTTGTCATCACCGGGCGCGTCACCGACACCGGCCTCACGCTCGGACCGCTGGCGCATGAATTCGGCTGGCGCGCGGATGACTGGGATCGCATGGCGGCGGGCACGATCGCGGGCCACATCCTGGAATGCGGTGCGCAGAGCTCGGGCGGCAACCTGCTCCGCGACTGGCGTCGCGTGAAGCGGCTCGAGGATGTCGGTTTTCCGATCGCCGAAGTTGCGAGTGACGGCTCGTTTGTCGTGACCAAGCATCCGGGCACGGGCGGCGTGGTGAACGTGTCATCGGTCACCGAACAACTCGTGTACGAAATGGGCGATCCCAAAGCGTACATCACGCCCGACGGTATCGCCGACTTCACGTCGATTCAGTTGCGGCAGGCGGGCCGCGATCGCGTTCAAGTCAGCGGTATCCGCGGTACGGCGCGCACGCCAAAGCTCAAGGTGTCCGTGGCGTGGTTCTACGGCTACAAGGCGGTCGGTACGCTGGTGTACGCGTGGCCCGATGCGCTGGAGAAGGCACAGGCAGCCGATCGTGTGCTGCGCAAGCGACTCAAGGAGCTGGGACTGGAGTTCGAGCAGGTGCTGACCGAATTCGTTGGCGTCGGCGCGACGCACGGTCGACTGGCCGGTGAACCCCATCCCGATATCGCCGAGGTGATGTTGCGCGTGGGCGTCCGGGCCCGGGACCGCGCTCCCGTGGAGCGGTTCACTCGCGAGATCGCGCCACTGGTGCTCACCGGCCCGCCCAGCGTCACGGGGTTTGCGGGTGGGCGCCCCGCGGTGGAAGAGATCATCGCGTACTGGCCCGCTCTGGTGGCGCGTGAGTTGATCGAGCCCTTCATCAAGGTTGAGATCCTTTGATGAAGACCACCGACGTCCAGCTCCGCTACCTCGCCCACGCGCGATCGGGCGACAAGGGTGACACCGCCAATGTCGGACTGATTGCGCTGGCACCCGAGTTGTATGCGCTCCTCGCGAAGGAAGTGACCCGCGCGCGCGTGGCCCGGCATTTCAAGGGGATGGTCAGTGGCGTCGAGCGCTTCGAGCTACCCAACCTGAACGCCCTCAACTTCCTGCTGCACGGCGCGCTCGACGGCGGCGGTACGATGTCGCTCAAGACCGACGCGCTTTCCAGCACATTGGGATCCTAAGCTTAGAATTCCACGTGGACAAGTTGTCGCG
>JADMIO011054734.1_pt1 | contig 71992 bp, 55 predicted proteins | sample 8958161 | NCBI WGS metagenome assembly JADMIO01 (sample SAMN16585339, study PRJNA669376) | soil metagenome | isolation source: Crop rotation soil | place: USA: Cullars Rotation, Alabama | collected 2011 | reverse complement strand
TCTTCTGTTGGCGCTCGTCCGTCAGTTCGATGCGTGCCGGACGAGGCGAGTCATAAGCCCCTAGCTCCCACGTCGCCGTGCCCTGTCTTAGCAGCGGCCCGTTAGTACCCGGTCCGTACGTCTCAGTCAGGTAGACAAGGCCGTCATTGAACTGGCCCGACGCATTGTAGGCATATTGGATGCTCTTTGTGCCGTTAGGCAGCGTGATTGTCATCTTGCGTGGATTTGCGTTCTGCTGCCCCAGGTAGTTTGTTACTACGGCTGTCGTATTCATCCCGTCCCACGTATCCGTCCTTGACGTGTAACTGGGCGCGTCCGTCAGCGTATAGTTCGGCGTCATGTCGTAGGCATAAGCGCTCTCACTCGTCTCCGTGCCTTTAGTCACGGTCCCTTGCACCGTCAGGGATGAAGCCGTCAGCGTCATGCCTCGCTGTTGTCTGACCCTCGCGATCATGCCGTAAGAGGAGTAAGAGTCGGTGTCGCCGAACCAGTAGCCGGTGTCCGTCCCAGGATAATAGATGGCATCGATCATCCACGGTGAAGAGTCGCGCACCTTCGACGTGATGCTCGTCGCAAAACCGTAGTTGAGGGTTTTCTGTTTATAGTGTAGGCGCACGAGGGTGCGTGTCGTACCTGCGGCCACGTCGGGGGCGGTGATCGCAGTCAGCAGGTTGCTGGCGTCATAATAAAATTGGATGGTCCGGCCGAGCGTATCGGTGATGGTCTGGATGTACGGCCCCGTGTTGTTGAGATACGTGATAGTGATGTAGTTGCCCTGCGCGTCCGTGATTCTCGACGGATACATCGCACCCGTACCGGGGACGAAATACTCAATCTCCGTCCCGTTGGGAAACCTGGCGACCGCCGAGGTGATCGCACCGCCGAGCCCCGTATGGTGTGAGTAATCAATCAGCGTGCCGTCGGTCGTGTGCCCCACGAAGTCCGTGAAGCTGAGATCGGAGGCGTAAGTGACCGTCCCGGCATAGCTGTGGCGCGTGCCGTCCGCGTCCACGATCATGCTGCCGTTATCCACACCCATACCGAGGATTTTACCGAAGCCTAAATTCCAGCCGGGTGACGGCCAGCCACGATCAATGTCATAGGTCAGCTCCGAGTTAGACTTGTTCCAGAGTCGCGAGTTGTAGGAGAGGTTGAGCGCAAGGTCGAGTCCACGCCCGGCCAGGCTGAGGACTGGCGCGGTTATCTGGAAATTGCCATTGCCCGCGCCGTCATCTTGCATTCCACCGGGGGGATTACCAATCTGGTTGCCGGGATCATCAGCCGACGTATAGTTGCCGCTGTCCCAGCCGCAGTTGTCGCAAGCAATCAAGGACGGAGCAGCAGCGGCGGTACCGGTTTTCGGGGCGTGAGCCAGTTTGGTGTCCTTACTTTTACGCTCGCGACTAAATTTACTCGGCAAGGAAGAGATGGACTGCACGTCGCGTGTCGAGACCTGTTTAGTCCTTAAGGGCTGACTATTCTGCTGGAGCTGCTCGCCGTCGAGCGAAGGCTGGCTATTTTGTTGAAGCTGCTCGCCGCTCGTCGAGGGCTGAAGGTTTTGCCACGACTGTTCGCCATCGAGCACTGTCACTTCCACCTGTGCCTGCTTTCCGGCTCCCTCAGCCGTCACCGTGAAGGTGCCAGTATCTTTCGCCTTGAAATCGCCGCGCTCAGAGATCCGCACGGGCCGGTCACGACCCACATCATGTCCACTCCACGACAACCGGACACCGCCGACAGGTAAATCTTGGGCGTCATAAGCTATCGCCGCAAAAGCTATGCTCTCACCGACTCTGACCGTCACGTCGCCCGGGAATATCTGGAGGCGAACGACCCGCGCGTCACGATCCTCCTGCGTCTCCTGCACCATCTCCTCAGGATCGTCGCCTGTCAGGATTTGGCGCACGCGCGAGGCCACACCCTTCGCCTCTAGCCAGAACATCAAGCCCACGCGCCACTCTGTAACAGTGCCGACTATGACTTTCGGGGCAGCAGGGGTCGAAGTGGACAACATGCAAATAATCAACGCCACGCAGATCACTCCGTTTACATTACGATAAGCACAACAGGCGGTACGACGCGCGCTGGCCTTTACCAAGAGCACTGTTGATAAGAAGTAATAAATCTGTTTTTGAATCCTACCGGATGATTGTGATGTAAAGAATGAAGGCTGCATGATGCGAAACGAACTCCTCAAGATGAAGATTGAGACTCTGCCGCCTAGTGCGTTTGAGATGTGAACTGCTCAGGTGATGCAGTTCCACGAGCCGCGCAAGTGTCAGAGTTTTGATCGGCAAACGCTCCATCATCACTTGCCGGTGATGACGGGGCTTTTCTTGTTTAATCAATGCGAACTACTGAAGCCGATCTGGCTGACAGACTTCTCTCATCACGTGGAGGCAGCTCACCTCAAGAAGCAAGCCGTCTTTACCAGATGGATACGGCAGGACGCGGGAGACCTATATGATAGCTGATCCTCTATGCTTCGAAACTTATTGAGCGAGTGATGACGGGAGACTACCTGGGGTTTAGGCTCTCGTGGCAAACCCGGTGAAGCTTGCGCAGCATATAGAGGGAATAAGAGATTGTCAACGAAAATTTTTTTCTGGATGAGAATCCTGCCAAGCTTTACAGATATGACTGTCGCATCGAAGCCTATACTGACTACGGTTCCTCATTTTCCTTTTGGGACCATTATCGAGGTCGCTTCCTTTATGATTTCTACCGTTTCTTTGGGAACGCCCTCATAGAATTTGATGTTACCAATCTGCTTGACGCGGGAAGCCAAGATGATCCCAATGAGCGTCGCGCCTACAATCGATAGTGAGAGAGGATCCAGAATGTGGGCGCGAGCCTGCTCTATGTCTTCAAGTTCATCTTCAACCCAGTCCCTGGGCTGCGATTGCTCTCCCTCCAGAATTGCAGAGAGGGCCATCTTGCTGAGTGCAATCAGTTCTTCGGATGCCTGTTCTGGTGGGGCAAGCAACCAAGAAGGAGGATTATCATAGTTAGCACCGTACTTTCGGCGAATGCCGTCGATAACAATGAACGCCTCCACACCGGGCTGTTCGATCCATTTGCGCGCGACGTTGCGAAGTATTTGAACGGCAGCACCGCCGTCAAGATTCTGAATGCGCTCGTCCATATTCATCCTCCGTGAGCCTTGGCTTGATTAGCGGGTTCAAGGATTACCGGCAGATCTGCATACTCAGTAGGCAGGTCATCCTTATGCACTATGTTCTCGTCTACGAAAACGACCAAAGCGGCTCGGTCGTTTTTCGAGCCGATGCCGATTGTCACAACGCCGGGAAGTTCTCTAACTTGACACCAAAGCTTGTCCCGGAGGACAAGCAAATCTGCAAAAGTTTCCATGCTCTTCAACTCGCTCGGCCAGCCACCAACTGAGCGCCCATTGCATCTAATGCTCGTTCGGCCATACAGCAAAGGCAGATACTGCCATCAGCGCCAATCACAAAACCTAACAGACGGCCCTCCGCTGTGTAGACTGGTGCCCCGGAATCACCCGGACGCGAGAACTGCTTCCCGTTTGCCTCTGGAACGACACCAAATAATTCTGTGTACACATACAATTTATTATTCGGCAGTTTGATTGCCCTCTGCGCAATGTGATGATAGACCAGTTTCCCCCTAGTAAACCCGGTCGTCCTACCAAACTTGAATACGTCTTTATTCAAGTAATCCGGCATGTCCTTTTCCTTGACGACCTGCTTTAGTCGAATCACTTTGTTGTCAGGATCGCTGGGATCTGGAACTTCATTCCATTTAGGTATCTTTCGGTCAGTAGCCTCTTCCAGACTAACGAAAGCTATATCAATGGACTGAAAAATGTCCTCGCCTGGTTGGTAGCCACTAACTGGCATCAAATCTACGCAATCAACCAGTTTTCCAATAGAGTATTTCCGCACTAGATTACTGATATCCGGTTTTCCGGGAGAATAGATCCGGTCACCTCTATTGACGGATTCGTTCAGCGCAACAACGTGAGCGGCGGTCAGCACCCCGATCTGATCGCGCTCAGTTCCCGAAACGGCTACCAAACACCCAAGTGTCCCGGCCCGAAAGCGACCGTGGCCAATGGAAGCGCCAGGGCGGATTTCCCTTGAGGTCGCGTGGGGCGCACGATCGGATCCTGGATAACTGCTTTGCGCTTCGCCTGTGGTGGTCCAAACGACAGCCTCGGGAAAGCGTTTTTCGAGTTCCTTGGCTTGGCGCGTTGCCCAACTGTCATCTTGGTCAGCGAGAATGGAAATGACAAATTCATCCATTTTTTTTGAAAGAGCCCACGTCAAGCGCCGATCCATTTCCGGCGGTCGCCAGTCGCGACCACGCGTAGGTTCCCACAACGGGTCAATGATCTCACGTACAGCGCTGAGAGCTTCTTTCCCCTTCTCTGTGAGTAATTTTTCCATCATCTTCAACTCTCTAAACTTAGGGCTTCGTGAAGGGCTATTGTAATTTAAGGAATATATGAAAATGTTGCATGAAGGGTTACCCTCATGAGGACTGGTACACCCAACAACGGTAATCCTGATTTTCTGTTAAGAATCCAAAAGTTTGGCAAGTCTCATTCTCCTTGGACTCACCCACGGCGAGAGAGAAAACTGAGTGAGCTTCCAAAAGGCTTATAGTCTCCTTAGAAGGTAATTGTCAATAGACCAGTCAGCTCTACCACATTCGAGCGGGGTCTAGTAAGAATATTCACCCTCTATGCGTAAGAATATGGTCTTTTTTTGTGACCTCGTAAATCCGTCAACTCAAGATAACTAAGAATTAGCGCCCGTGCGCGAAGCGCTAATTGTCAGCATTAAAGCGCTGTAATAAAAGCCGTTAACGATCTTGAACCTCTAGCCTGCGCTCTTGATAATCGCTGCAATTTCTTCCCCTGATAAGTAATCAATGAAGCTCTTCCGACGCAGTGATATTGGTCTCTACTACACCTTCTTCCAGGAGATTTGGGATTCAGGAGACGTGTTCGCGGATCCTTCGGGCTGGCGTGACACTGAAGCGGACGCGGCCAATCTACTACCGACGGTACGATTAGATAAGAAGAAACTTGGCCGTTACTATCTGGATGAAGGAGACCTTCTGGGTAGCATAAAGGATGACATCCTTCAACTGATTGAATTCTGGGAAAGGCGGACCGTCCTAGAACAAGAGGTTACGCTCTACAACTCAGTGTCGACCGCCAATGCCGCGGTACTACTTGCTCTCAAGCGCCTTGGGGCGAAGTCGATCATCTTCGAGACCCCGGCCTACGGGGTCACGATTAACCAGGCGAAGTATGCTGGCTACAAAGTTGTTCTGATTCCGACCTACCTCCGCGGCAACTTTACTTATACTGTTGAGCGCGTATGGCAGGAAAGGTCAGGGCCCACTGTCTATTGGCTGACGCAGCCCCGCATGTCATTAGGTTTCGATCAGGACGAAAGAATAATAGGTGAGTTACTTAATATACTCTCTTCGGAAGATTTTCTAGTCATCGATGAAGCCACTGAGCAGCGCTGCCCGTCCGTATTAAGTGGCTTGTATGGGAAGGTAAATACTCAAAAGATGTTGAGGGTGCGGGGGCTGCTAAAGCCACTCGGGCTGAACGGAATCCGACTCTCGTGCGTCATCCACTCGACCGACTTGAGAGAGAGTCTGGAGAATATTCAAGATGTAGTAGGGGCATCCTTGGACCTGTACAGCTTAGAGGCATGTGCTGAATTGGCCCGGCGTAAAGACCTTTTCTTCACCATGCTCTCGGTCGCGAACGAGCAGGTAATATCACTTAGAAGGAAAGCCGAGCTGCTGGCTCTGAACTCAGGTATCCATGTGAGCCGCCTCGTCAACGGCTACATGGGCACTGTATTCGTTCCCCTTTCAGGTGGTGCAAAGGAGTACCGGCGCAATAAGACGGAATTGCTCACATACTGTCGCGATAAACGTATGCCCGTGATCTTGGGCTCAAGCATGTTCTTTGCCTTTGACCCGCAGTGGGAGCAGGTCAGGCTTAACTACTTCAACCGTGAGCATCATGTCCTGCGCGCTGTGGAGGCGTTAACCGCTTTTCTCAGAAGAGCCGGTCAAAAGGAGTAGAAGGATGCTGCGTATGCGTTGTACCAGAGTGGTGCTGAAGTTGAGCCTCAAGTCTACAAGTAGGGAACCTGGCATGAGAGACCGCACGCGAAATTCATAGGCGGGATTCGGTGACGTCACCAATCCTGAACTAACAGAGAATACGGAATGCTGCGTTTTCTCAAGTTTTTCCGGCAGATTTCTCTTCGCGCCACCCCTTTTCACCAGTTGCTTCCTAGCCTTCGTCTTATCCGACTTTTCCAGTTCTTTCTTCAACCTGGTGATCTCTATCTTGGTGCGCGTCGCGAGGAAAGCCGCAAGGAGCGGAAGCAGTTTGACTAAATCCGACGCGGTGAACTCAATTATAAAAGGCGAATTACGCTCCAGCCGGGCAATCGTTACGCCATCTTCAAGCCATGGTTCAAGCGACGCACGGAAATAGTCAGGATCAGTCGGCCCCTCTGCCAAGAAAACTAGAGAGACCGCGGTCTGTCTCGCAGCAAGGTCCAAAATATATAAATAGTCTTCTAGTATCCGCGACAGTATAAGATGTATGCCGCCTAAAGACATTACAACACGGTGCAGCCTCTCTCCTTGGGGTATGGATTCCGTGAGCGTACTTGTCACGTGGTGGAGAAGCAGGATCGTGTGAGCGGCGAGTCTGTTTTCATCATAAAGATGCACCAAGAACTCGGCGAACTTGTCTAACAGCTCAACAAAGCTGCCAGGGTTTTTATAGATCCTTGTCCATTGGGTGATGTCTAGAGACTCGTCGAGCGCAATAGAGCCGTTTAGCAGCGTGTGATTCAAGAAGAACTCAAGGCTGAGCCTTTCGAGAGGCGATAGATTTTGAGTAGCCAGAAAAGAGTCTAGTTCTTCTACCTTTATCAGATCATGAGTCTCCCGCGCCCGACCGCTTCTTATCTGTGAATCCTTGAGGCTTTCCGAGGTGAGTCCGAAATTACTTGTAATGGTATCGACCTGGATGGTGGTTTTGGTGAATGTGACATCAAATAGAGTTGACAGTTCACAGATTTTGTTGCTCGTCACACAGTTGGTGAATGGACATCCGGAAAAGCGCGAGGATTTGACGAGTAGATTTGTCAGATCGCAGTCGATGAAGTGAACTCGATTGAAATCACTGCTGTGGGCCGCGAGGTTGTAAAAGCTACAACGGCGAAACTCTGTTTCTGAAAAGAATGTAGTCGCGAAAGTCCCATCCTTAAAATTACAATCGGAAAAAGTAACTCCCTTTAGCAACGTGTCCTTAAAGTCACATTCCGAAAAGTCCACGCCCTCGGCAGTCACATCATGAAGCACGCAACCGACGAAGTTGACCGTGCGGAAGTCTATCCCCGGAGGAAGCTTTCCGGTGATCCGGTATCGGACTAAGTCGTTTCTGAAAAACTCGCCAGGGGAAAATTTTGATAGATCAACTTCCTCTTCACCTCTATCACCGTCAAAAAAAATGCGCAACGCTCCTGGGTCAGGATGGAGATCCATCACGCTAACTCCCTTTAAGATAATTCTTAGTTATCTTGAGTGACCACTTATCCTGTGACAATTTATCACATATAGCAATAAATTATTGAAGTAATTTTAGATCAACAAATTGACTCATCATGTAAAGTTTCGGTTTAACCCTGCTTAGACCTGCAGCTACAGATAGTGTTCCCAATGCTGGTTCTACTCGGCCATTCACAAGAGTTGCGTAATGAGCAGTCAATACTCAATAGGCTTTGTTACCCAATTTGCTAACGCTTAAAGTTATGACTAGGGAGGCATATGTCCTAACTACTGGCGAATGGTATCATTTCATTCAAGAATATCGCTCTATATGTGCCTCTTAACGGGGGAACGAGTCGGCAGTTAATAGCCCCCGTTCCTATTAACCAATATGATCTTTTCTGCGAGATTAAGACTGTAACGTAAAGAATAGCACGCAAAATACTCAGTTGCCCTGCTATAAGCTTAAGCAAAGTTCACTATAACAGCAGTGATATAACCCCTGCCAAGGTGCGAGAGTCTAACCTATCATTGAGCTTATTCCTCCTCATTCGGGTCGCCGAATTTCTAGCAAAAAACGGCCACGCTGACACTGATATATTTAGCTAAACTATTGAAAGGTAAGACATTCCGCCTTTGCCTTAGTGGAAATAACTAGGAGTTATACGAATGCCACCCCCAGCTGTTTCCTCGCCGCTTCGAATCCTCTATTTAGCGAACTACGCTCCGCTTAATTCGCCAGAAGCCACAGGTGAGCAGGGCGAGAGCGTGAGATACACGCAGTATCACAAAGAGATGTTTGCGCTGCTCGAGGGCCTAGGGTTTGATGTTACCCCATCTAGAAGCGTCGAGGCTCTGCTCAATAGTCCAAGTTCGTACGACTACGTATTCTCGTTGCTGAACCGCGCGCCTTACAGAGGATCGGAGATACTGGTTTCGGCCCTGTGCGAATATTTCAGACTGCCGTATTTGGGTGCCCGACCTCACGTGCGGGCCGTGGCGGAGGACAAGTACATCTCGAAGCTTATTGCTAAGCAACTGGGATTCGATGTTCCCGCGGGGCGAGTTTATAGAGCAACTGATCTGAAATTGAGTGCACCGAGCTTTCGCGGACCTTATATCGCCAAGCCGCGGTGTGGCGCGTCTTCGAAACATATTACCGAAGGCTGTATCCAAGATCTGTGGAAGGACCTAGTGCTTGAAGTGCGTCGTCTACTTGAGTTGAGAGACGATGTTCTGGTTGAAGAATGGATTCCCGGGATAAACATCTCGCTGCCGGTTATCGGCGGGATGCCGCTGTTGATATTGCAGCCTTATCAACTCAATTCACCGAAAAAAGGGCAACTCGTAACCTACTCACAAAAGCGTGGGCTTGAAAAGAGTCTGAAGAGAATTCCGTTTGAAGACAAGGCTATTTACGATGAGATAAGCAGAAGTGCCCTGCGTCTTTACAGCGAGCTTAAGCCGCTCGATTATTTCCGATTAGACTTTCGTATCACCGGTTCGAGCAAACCGGTATTTTTGGAATTCAATGTCTGCTGCAACATCGGACCACAATCCGGGTTCTATGCCTGCGCTCGTCGTCAAGGTTTGTCGCATAGAGAAATGTTAATTCGTATCCTCAGCCACAGTTTCAAGCGACAGGAAATCGATTGGCAACCCTTCTAGCGGGTTTTGGTACCAATAAAAGATGCTGCAAGGAGAATACAAACTGAAGAACAGATCAGGACTGAGTTGACGAGGTTTTTCAAGAAACTCTTGAATCGTAGCGATTCTATCTTTCGTCATCTGGGGATTTCTTCGATCGGGGTGTCTAAGAGCCTTCTCGCAAAGCGACGCGACGACCTGCGACGGCGCACCGGCGAACATGCTGATCAAAGCGCCGTTCAGATATACTTTCTGCCTCACCCTGTCAACCTTTGCATTTTCGGCATCTAGGATGACGCCTTCAATGGTCGAGAGGGCCTCAGCTCGCTCTTCATTCAGAAGCTGTACAGCTGCGAGATTCGTTAGCGTGTAAGCGCGCGGAAGCTCCTTGCCCATATAGCGCAGAGCCTTGCGGCAGGACGCTTCCGCCTGATCGTATAGGCCGAGGTACAGGTAGCAGTGAGCGAGATCTCCGATGACTATTCCGAGATGATGTACGCCGAACACCTCGAGGGCATCGTAAGCCTGCTCGATATCCCTCAAGCCGGATTCTGGCCGTCCTGTTTGGGCCAACTTAGCGCCGCGATTACAGAGCGTGGTTGCCGTGCCGAACGTATCCTGGTCCCGCTCGTGATACTCCAACGCTTTTGTCAGAATCTCAACTCCTTCCGCGGCCTCGAATACTTCCGCGCCATTCCGCAGGAAGTAGCCATAGTTCGCGGCCCCAGTGACCTTGTCTTTGTACTCGAAATAAAGGACTCGTGCTCCCGCAATGTCATTCGCATGAATCCTGCCCACAATCCGATACGAGACCAGCAGGGTCAGCTCTTCCAACGAAGAGGGTGTCTCGCAGAGCTTGGCTAGGAGGTGCTCCGATTCGTCGTGGAATCGCCGCCTGTTTAGAGCGATGCCTCTGAAAATCTGGACAAATCTATTTTGAATCCACTCCTTACGCAGCGGATTCGTAGTCATGTCGAGCACGCGATCAAACCCTTTAACCGAGATCAGAAAAGCAAGCTTGGCGACGTAGTCCTGAAGACTCAGATCAGATTCCTGCACAGGAATCGCGCGGTCGACGAACTCTTCGGCAAGCGAGCGACTGCCCATCTGTAGCGAAAGGCGGATGATGTCGCGAAGGCGCGCATCAGTATCTTCGATGGCAACTCTTTTCGTAAGCCTGTAAAGAAGCGGGGCGACCTCCGCAGGTGAGTGCCTGCCTGAAACTCTTTGAGCTCTAGAAAAATAATCGTAAAGCCGCGCTTCCTGTCGTGTGGTCTCTGCCAGCGAGAGCTGCAACACGTCTTTCATTGTCTGGCGTGATGGTCCTAGCGAGACCAATTGGTCGCCGTCGGGAAGAGTCACCATGCGAATTAATTGGTTGAAGGAGAGATCATTCAGAATTCGGTCAATCTCCTGCTCGCTCTGTACAAATATGGCACTGTCGTCCATGCATAGCGCCACAACATCAGAGCGTCGAATATCCTGCTTCGCTAGCGTGAGCAACCCGAGAATCGTCGCTCCGGCAGTAGGCAAGCTGGCAATTACGCTTGACAGGTCAGCGGTCGTGCCGCCAGCGGCCGCAACCGCTGCGCGAATCTTATAAATATCACCGCTAGTCGCCACGGCGATCGATTTGCAAAGCGACTGCGGCCATTCGACGCCACGAGCAGACGCGTATAGCCTAATAAACTCAACGTCGGGTTTGGGAAACTCCCGTACGCCTACGTCGTATCCGGTGTCTCTCGACCTGAGCGCAAACTCGTCCGCGTCTAACGCATGGCCTCCATTGCGAGAAACGAATCCGGCCACGTAGCGTATGCTTCGATACGCCTTGCCAATGGTGACCGACAACAACTGAGCCGACCAGTTGTCCAGTTCCTGTACGTTGTCCAGGAACATGCACACCTGATGCTTTGCTGAGATCTCTATGAGGAACTCACAAAACACTTCGGCAGCAATCGAAGGATAGGCGGAATAAGAGAGCGTCGGATATGCCAACTCGACGCCGCGGGTAAGTGTGCGGCCAAGGTAGGGGATACTGGCCATTATCGCGGCCGAGAGCTCCCTTGATCGCGAGCGTCCTGCCTGTCGCTCCTGAAAGTTGATGTAATCCCGCCAGATTGCTGGATACCTTCCATAGAACTCCACACCGAACTGGCCGAACAAACTGTTTCCATCATGTTTGGCCCCGTCGGCGTAAAGCGAGACCGACGAATCAGCATTTCTATTGGAGCAGTACCTCAGGAAATGTGTGAGACCAGAGTGCGCGGGCGCAGACCATACCTCTATGCGAGGGGAAACTTGCGGCCGACGAAGAAAATCATTTATCGCTACAACTTCATGAGTTCGATTCACGAAGTCTGATGTGGCCCTCACATCATTCATGAAGTAATAACTCCTAGTTATCTAAAGTAAAGACTTGCGCAAAACTGCTACCAAATCAGGTGAGAATTATTCTACAGAACATGAGTGAATAGCAATTTGTTTTCGTTCTCTCGCTTGAGCTCCGACGCGCGTAAAGCCATAACTTGAAACTCTGAACTCTTATTCAATATGCTCCGCCGCGTTCTAAGATTTCAATCCAAAATCGGCACGTAAGTATCAGGCCGAACCCCGGTCTCCGGCTTGGCCTGTTCTTATTTGCAAGGAGCGACTCCCGATTATGCAAATGACACAAGCCAGCAGTGAATTTCTACAAGGCTACTTCTCGACACACGACCGCAGCCCGAAGACCCGCGCTGCCTACTGCTCTGACCTGGCGCAGTTTCAATCCTTCGCCGGCGGAGAACTCGAACTTCTCAAACTGGACGGCGCGCTCATCGAAAGGTGGGCTGCGCACTTGCGCCAGGAAAGCTACTCCCCCTCGTCAATGAGACGCAAGATGGTACTGCTTAAAGTTTTCTGTTCTTACTGGGTGCGGAAGGGAGAGCTAAAAGAGTCCCCGTTCTGGCGCGTCAAATTGAGCTTCGGGAAGGTGGAGCAGTTGCCGCGAAGTCTCACCGAAAGGGAGATGCGTAAACTCATCACGCAGGCGAGGCGCAACTACTCGGAGTTCGAGAGTGATCCCGGTGAAGGTGCAGATGAGCCTAGCACTCTCACGCAATCTTCTTTGCGTTCCTATCGAGCGCTGCGAAATCTAGCGCTAGTCGATCTCCTTTTCGCGACCGGAATGCGAGTCGGGGAGGCGGCGGCACTCGACATCCGCGATTTCCAAGTGCGGGAGGCTTTTTTCAGAGTCAAGGGGAAGGGCGGACGCGATCGTCTCGCCTTTATCGTTGACGAGGGTACGCTGCAAATCCAGAGGGCGCACCTAGAGGTCCGCAGACAGATTGAAACGGAGAACCAGGCCATCTTTCTGAATCGAAAGGGCACGCGCCTTTCGACCCAGGGAATCGCAAACATGATAGCCCGCCTGCGACAGGACTCCGGGATCGAGAGGCACGTGACGCCTCACATGCTGCGTCACACCGTGGCAACACTTCTGCTGCGCAACGGGGCCGACATACGCGTAGTGCAAGAGTTCCTCGGTCACACCTCAATTGCTACGACCCAGCGCTACACGCACGTTGCGAAGGAACACCTGATTGGTGTATTGCGTAAGCGCCACCCGTCTTTTGATCTCTGGGCAGTGCGCAGTAACCCGGTGAAAAAGCGTAGCATGCGGGCCTTAGGATCACGCCTCCCGTTGACATTTCCAAGCGAGTGAAACTCTGGCGGCGTGAGGGGTTATTCGATACCCGTCAGGCTAAGCAGGCGTCTGCGAGGAGGAAGTGCTGTCTCCCCTGTTATATTAAAAGTCTAAGAGCTTGAACTTCGGGCTATGATCCGGCCCAGTTCTAAACGAGAGAGTGTGATTCATCGCACGGCTTGCTATGCCAAAATGTTGGCAGGGTAACCCTTCAGCTTAACCTGCTTTAGAGAATGCGATTGGGCGGAAGGGAAGAGCGACCAAGAAGCGAACCCCACAAGTACAGGTTTACAATATGTGAGCGGGCGCCTGCTCCTAAAGCCAGTACGCCCGCTCATCTCCGATTACTGTCCTCAACTTTGTTACCGGAGAACAGAAGTAGCTTTGCACAAATATTCATGTGAAAAACTCGCGTTAAGTATTTAACCCCCGCAGCGCGTCACAAAACCTTGGTAGATAATGCTTTTTACCGAAGTTCTGTGATCCCGCAAAGGCCGCACAGTGGATAGCCTTCATGCGGCGCCTGAATTTGCAGTCCGAAGAGACGAGGCTCATTCAAGTGGTGATGGCACTAAGTGCGTTCTTGATGCCACCAACGTCAGCCGCCGTACGCGGCGAACCGTTCGAGAAAGATTGGCCTCCAAATGGGCTATGGCAGTAAAATGCCTGCCAGAGATCATCGTATGTACTACATTGTTCATCTCGCTATAGCTTTGCACGAATATTCAACAAGCTAGTAGGTCTAGGTAAGAAAGTGCCATCCAAACACAGGGTGGCGCGCAGGTGGCGCGATGAAGAGCTAATATCAAGCGATATGAAGTGTGCTCTGACGACTCCGCGATCCATTGAAATACTAGCTCATCCGTTCTGGTCTTACTTGGGCGGAGTGTTTAGTTAGGACTTGAAAACCGGAGTGGTCGGAAGGCCACCGTGGGTTCTAATCCCACCCTCTCCGTTCATTTTCAATGTCTTACAAGCGAATATCTTACCCGCACGCGCCAGTTTTTGGGGTCGGCTGGCGCGCATTAAGATTTTTAACCCACGTGACTTACTTCCCACCCCAACCCCTATTCAAAGGTTTTAGAAGAAACAGATCTACGCGTTTGCTTAAACTGTGGAGCTATAGTTTAATCTGATCTTAAAGGTCTACCGTCGCGGCTCGCTGCGGTCCGAGGAAAAAGAGATTCCGATTCGATATCGCGCGCTTGCCGCGCCGGATAATTCATTTGTTAAAGGAGGATGGTCATGGACGGAACTTGTATCAATTCAACTGGCGAGGTCATCGCAGTATACGGACCAAACTCACCTCAGACTCCTCAAGACAAAGATAATGCCCTTTATCGCTTACCACCTGGTCGGAAGACACCAAACGGATTTGATTGTGACGGCATCTATGTTCCAAATGACCGAATCGCGGACCAGTTTGTAGGGGCGGACATACCCGGCCCCGTTGCCATAAAGTACGTTGACATTCTCACATTCGAGATTACAAAGGATGGGAATAAATATAAGCTTCCGCCTAATCAGGGTGCTTTCAAGCCGGCTGAAGTCTGTTGTCCGTCAAACTTCCCTCGATGTGTTTGTTGGAATATTCCAAACTTTGCGCATAACCAGCTTAACTCTTTTCCTGAGGTCCCTAATCATGTGCCAGCCTAATATAGCTACGTCTGCATGAACGATAACGAAGGCTTTTGCTCCGTCAGCCGTGTTCGGCGAGATGTATAAAGACATTCAAATATTAGTTGACAAATATTTGCGTCTGCTAAATACTTCCTGCGCTCAAGCTCTTTAGATAACTGACGTGAGCCTCTTTCAGACCTCACGCCAAAAGCTTTACAACCATATCTTTTTTGCAGCCAAACAGATGCATTAACTCAACCTGAGGCCCAGTTCCAGTTGGTCTACATCTTTATTTCGTCACTCTCAAAGTCGGCTTGCCGATAGGGCAATTGGTCCGTAAAGTGTATTCAAAAATTTAGGTAATTCCTAAGCAAACTGGACTAAGAAATGGTTAAGATTACTCTATTATGCGCGGCGCTGTACCAATAGGAATTCTTATGCTTAAGAATCTACAGTTGAAGTTCATTAGCAAATCGTTACTCAAATCACTGATATTGATGATAGGGCTGTTTTACATTTTATCTGTGAACAGTAGGAATATTTACGCATATGACGACGATACCCACTTCTGGTTATCTTACTATCTGGCATGCAAAGTGGGCTATACACCTAAACAGGCAATGCTGATTGCTTCTGCCAATATTAGCGTTGACTACGGCCTAGAGACCAATCCTCTCTTCCCGCATACAATCCATCCTTCAGACGTGAGAGCAAGGCTTCATGCCTTACCGTCAACTAAAGCGGTTAAGAAGTGCCGTAAAGAGGCAAAAGACCGAAATCCCGAGTTGAAACTGCAACAAAATAAAAGGGCACTAGAGGAACAAGTTGACATTTGCATAAAGCCAATGCTGGATGAGGAACAAAGTAAACTATGGATAGTAGCCCTGAATGAAGGAAATCCAGGAGTTTTTCTTCACTTTTTTCAAGACAGATTTGCTCACCGAGGATTTACAAGTAGATTGGGACATTACCGCGCCGGGCATCTTCCAGATTTTCTCTCAAATGATCCAGATAAAACGAGAAAGATGGTACTGGAAACAATATACAAATTGAGAGACTTCATGCGGGAGCATTGGCATCTTAGTGAAAGTGCATTGCCACCAGAGCCCAATATACAAGAGATAATGGTGGTTGTTGACAAGTTTATAGAGCGGAATTCCTCCATAATAAAACTAAGCCCAGAATATTACGAAGATTGGGATTGGGATGTATCAGACCTGAAGTACAAAGAGATAAAGGAATTACGAAGGCAGTTAGGGGATAGCCTTCTGCGACCATGGAAAGCTCCTGACTCATTCGTAGCCTTCAGAATAGTATTCGAAGCATTACTTGGTGTGCCTATCCCCAAAATATGGGCTTATGATCTGAATTCTGATGGCTCTCTCAATCGACAGATATGTCCAAGGGAACTGACTAACATTACAAATGAGCATGGAATCTCAGTCCTTGTACCAGAAGGAAAGAGAAAGAGGTGCGGAAAGACTAGTACTTGTGAATGTTTCAGTATTAGCTTGGATCTAGGCAAGAGCCCCGTTTAGTGTATTCATTATGTTTTTACTTTATGGACTGAATGATTCCATAGTCATTTATGAAGAGCTTTACAACGCAATCCCTTAGAGCCGTGTTTACGGGAAGCCCGTCAATATTCTGTTGACAGGTCTTTAGCTATAGAGTATGTTGGCCGCGTTTTTCATTGTCTTTGCTGACAGAAGCTTCACCTCGTCAGCATGAGTTAATGCAATCCCTTAGGATTGCTAAGGTCTTTAGCTATACTTCATTCCAGAGATTTACACAATGATTAGGTTCCTGCACCTTTCATCCATCTTGTTCTTAAAGAGGAACATGTGGCCTCTATGATCTGAGAAACTTGTGTGAACTTATTTCTTAAAGCTCGTAGAGCGCTATTTAAGGACTGCAACCGTTTGTCAGTGTAAACTCCTTAATCCCAGGCGAAGGCAATATAAAGTTTTATTGAATCACCTTACCTCAATCTCAACAGGAGATTGAGTATCACTACCAAGACTAGTGTTAATTGATAACTAGATCTGTCGCCGTACTGTTCTTCTGACATTCTGCTTTTTTAATGCATCTGGGTGGTATTGTATTCATCGCGTCGTCTACCTTTTCTAATTACCTGAAGTGACTTCTATGGAGAACACTTCGCATTACGATAATAGAGAAGTTTAGCTGAACTATAACTCATGGGCGACGAAAGCATGTCGACTTCAATTTGTTGACTCACAGTCGAATGATAGCCTCAACTTAACGGCTGACTAAGGATACTGCTCATGTCTAATCAATTAAACTGCGTAGGGCCGAATGAGAAACTAATTGCCGTCGCTTATAAGTGGGATGTTGACGAGACGAAAGGCCCATGCAAGCAGTTCTGTTTGGTGAAGTCATCCGATAAAAAGAGCTACAAGATAGTCCTGGCAAGCCCTCTTCTACAAACCGATAAGCTGGAATTGATAAGCCGCATCGTCCTTTATCCTGACGGCAGCAATAGTCTTCCGCTTGTGACAGACGTTATTCCTTCGGCCTCCGAGATCAAGCTTGAAAATGGGAACAAGACGGCCAAGATAAAGTTCGCGGTTCGTTCTGTATGGTACAAGCGGGGAAGCAACCGCGAGGCCGTCAAATTCGAGGTCAAGCTTGAGGCCACCTCTGATAGAGATTACAAGTCATTAGAATGTGAAGACCTCGAACATGAGGATCTCATTGTCAACTTCAACCCGACCCTTGCGGAAGTCTTGACAGGCAGCGACCCGCCGCGGGACGAAGGCGTCTCCTACAGGCTCCAGACGTCCGACTCTTCCTGGAAGATCGGGGAGGTGTTAGGCCTGGAAATGGCCCCCGCAGCGCCCCCCGGCGATCTGATATTTCGCAGGCCGAAGAGGTTCAATGATACAACGCTTAAAGATGAGCCGTTAGGCTTCTACGCGATAGAGTTTAGCGCCAATGTTTTCAATAATGAAGCCCCGTCCAAGTTGCAGCTTCTGCGCGGATTCAATCAAAGCTTCATTGCAAACCGTTACAATCGAGGCAGGGTTAAAGACCATAATGATTTTCCAGACGCAGACGAACTCATAGTCTTTGAAGTGGGGGAGCCGCACCCGAAAAGTTTGAAGGGGCGTCAGCTCGTCTCCGAAGAACTGAGCGCCGATGCTCCATTGAAGCGTCGTGCCTCCTGGCTAGTAATCATTGATGAACAAGGGCCGGTTGAGACTCTAGGCAAGAAAGCTATCAATGTCTGGAACGAGGTGGCAAAGGGATTTCATAACTCGCTTCGCACAGTAAGAGCGGGTAACAAAGTCTCTTTTCTTCCTAGCTTTCAAACTGATGGCTGCCCCATGACGGGTACCTGGTCTGTTGGCTATCACCTGCGAGACGCAATAGATGACATAGAGCCGGATCAATACATCGTTGAGGGAAATCAAAAGTGTGACCCGGGTAAAGAGAAGATGTGCGCGAAGTATACGGCTTTCAGCGTCTGGCCGAACAAGGATGGCCAGCTTTGCGCCAGCTTCCCGGGAGCCTTTGATGAGTCTAGAGAAAATCTCTCTACCGTCATCAACGTATCTAAGCTCGAAGAACATGAGTACAGAAGTTTCCAGAAAAAACCTGGCCTCAGGCTCAACACAGGCCAACTCTTTTTCTCACCGGAGCGTGACGTGCGCCTCGGCGCGCTCGACCTACGGCTTGGGCCGAAACAGACCGTCGAAGGTGCGGATGATAATAGATTTTTCGAGATAGTTTTTGAGAGAGACTTCCCTGCGGGGCAGGCTGCTTTTGACGACGAGCGTTTTGAGCTACCGTCGGCTGGGGAGTCCTTGCCGACAACCCCGACGGAGGTGAGGCGTTTAAGCGTAAGCCTGAATGCTTTTTTCAATGTGTCGCGGGTGACACCGGGCGGACAAGACCCGCCCGCTTCGGCAGAGTTCTTTGACCCCACTCTGACTAAATCCGCGCGCAGCACGGAATTTGATCGCGACCCGACTATTATCCTGCCCTGGCAAGGGAATAAGAACGCTCAGGATAGCGGCCTTCTTTTCCTTATTGTTGATGAGCGCAATGATGAGAAAGGAAACGATTCACTTAAAATCCAACTCAAGAATCAGAAGCGCCAGGGGGCCATAGAATACCAGAAGCTCATCATCATAGACCCCGACCCGTTCAGCATAGTCGCGGTCAAGTTCAAGCCATTCAATAGTCTGGGAACAAACCCCTCGAACCTGATAGGCTTCTGGGTCAACGGGCCGAACGGCGCACGATGGCAGTTGCAGTCTCTGGGCGATGACTTCTCTATGGTCTTGCCTCCGCAGGTTGTGGGCGAAGAGATGGAGAAGCATCGCACCATCCAGCCCGGCAGCGCCATCAACTTCCGCTTCTCGCAGCCCACGACCATAGGGCTTAGCCAATCAGAGTTTCCGCAGAACTTCCGCGAGCCGCCGTGGAATCTGCGCCGCATACTTGAGCCGGAAGACGCACAAGCCTCCGGGGCCAAGGTCGTCTTCATGCAGTACGAACTGCTCTACGGGCTCTCCTGCTCCTTCAAGACCAAAGAGACCAACATCAAGAACCTGCGGCTGATGGAGATATTCAAACGCTTCGGTCGTATCCCGGGCGCTATTGCGCTTAAGGAGGACCCCGGTAAGCCGGAAAGGGACGATCCCGTTGAGTCTTGGAGAAACCTCTTTCGGCAGTATCGAGCGCGCGTTGGCGTCTTCACGCCCTGGGAGCCTTCCAATGAACAATCGTTGATTCTCAACGAAGGAATTCAATGCGTTCTTAGGCGTCCGGCGGTCCCCGGCGACCCTGGCGATGGCGCGAACTGGGCGCAGCCTTTAGAGACGGATGATTTCGGACAGCCGACTCCGCACAACTATGGGCCTTTGCGCGGAGGAGCGACATGGGGATTTGAGAGCCGTAATGTCTTCACGGCCGTCACTCGTCCCAACCCGAACACGGGCAAGATTGAATCGAACACGGCGCGGCTGATTGACCCTGAATTCTCATCTCTGGGCGGTTGGGGCAACGTCAAAGCAACTTTCGATAACAACAGGTCTGCTATTTACGGCGACGCGGCGATGGGGCGCACCTTCTCTTACACCCTGGAGCGCATCGGTCGCATAGCCTGTTTCTGGAACAGGGCGAAGCACGTCATAGTCTACGAACGCCACGTAGCGGCCTCGACGCAGTTCGTCTGCTCACAGGATGACAAGAATGAGTTGACGGGTCTGCCCTTGTTGCGCAAGACGCACGAGTACGTGGAGATTCTGGAGGAGACGCGTACTTACCCTGAAAACCCGCTCTCGCCTCCTATGCAGCGCGGGTGCGTGACGGGCTGCTACTTCACGAAAGGGCAGAGAATCAACGTAGACAGCCTGTGGGGCAGCGACGTAGGCGATTCCGGGTGGAAAGTGCCACTGTGGAATCCTACGGCGCGCAAGGATGTTTACCCGAAGCCGGTCTTCTCAATCGGGCTTGAATCAGACGTGGCGGGCAGAAGCGCGGACTGCCCTTGCCAGTGCGACAACCCTGAAAACGTCTTCTTCTACACCAGCACCGACCCCAAGCTGACTGCAGATACAGACACCTGGCCCGCAGTGCTGGACATAGATTACGTTAACCTGCCGCTTCCGCAGCCGCGCCAGAACGAGTACCCGGAAGGAAATCTGCTTCCAGTCTTTCCTGCCGACCCGCCGGTTGCCGTAGGCTTCTCGCCGGTCACCTTCCGCGTGGTGAAACCCGCCAGCCCCGTCAATCTGGTGGCGCAGCGCGCGGACAAGCCCCTCTCCACGCTCTTGCAGAACGTGACGATGATGCGCGCCAGCGCACGGCAGACCGCAGACGAAGTTAAGAGCGCCTTCACGGACCTTCACAACCTGAACCGCGAAGTCGCAAACATTTACGCGGAGGTCTTCAAAAAACTGCCGGAAGTGGCGACCGAAGATGTCACCATACTTAAAGACCGCCTCACAAAGGTCATAGACCGCCAGGACATAAGGGATAAGATTAATGCTCTGAAGAGTGACATCTCGGGTGTGCAGAACAGGGTCAACGATATATTCGACAAGTTCAAGGGGCGTGTGATTGAGCGCGAGAACCAGATTCTGGACACGACAGGCTCGCGCCTTACAGGGTTCGTGCACGATATTCGCGAGGAATATAAAGGCATTCTTGACAGGCTCGGTTTGCAGCCTATCCCTCCCAACCCGAAACAGTTTGTTAAAGATGGCATTGACAGGATGTTTCAGAAGGCCGTTGACACCATCTTCATGGTTCCGCTCTCCTCGAACATCCTGCGCCGCCCGTTGGAGCAGTTCAGAGACGCCTTTGTCGATACCAAAAACAACTACGAGGCGCGCTGGGATGAACTCCGAAAGGTAGTAGACAGTATTGCCACCATAGGCGAAGTGGAACGCCGCAAGCTGCAAGAACTGGCCGAGCGTGCAGACGCCGAGGTGCGAGCCATACTGAGCAACCTGGAGAACTTCCGCGCGCGCCTGCCGGAGACATGGATACCTGATCCCAAAGGCGTGCGAGAGATGATTGCCAGGGCTCTCGAAACGCTTAACGGCTACAAAGCTAAGCTCGAAGAATTAAAGAACGCCATAGGCGAGAAAGATAAGGCGAAAGTCCTGGCTCGCCTGAACGAACTGCGCCAGTTGGCCGACGACGCACTTAATACGCCGCTCACTACACTTAATACACTGCTCGGCGCGGAGGATCAGATTAGGACGCAGGTCAGGGCTAAGATTGTGACATGGCTTGCGACTCAAAGAGACGCATTGAAGGCGCAGGTGGACAGCGCCAGCGTCAACGAACTTAAGGAGACGGCGGCGGCGCTGGATACGCTCCTCTCGGACGCAGAGGTTAGCGCCAGGGTGCAGGAGTTCAAAGAGATAGTCAAAGCGCAACAGGCGAACATAGGGAGTCTCGCCGATCAATACATAGGACATCTTAAAGGGGACATTGATGACCTTGTCAAACGTCTGGATATTACCCGACTGCAGAACGAGATTAGTAGCGCCATAGGGAAGCCCGAGACCGTCTTCACCGACCTAGACAAGAAGCGGCAGGAGTTTCTAGACCATATCAATCGCGTCTACGAAGATAATTACAAGAGGCTGCAGGAGGAGACGGCACAGGTCTTTCAGGGCGCAGACAATGCCGTGCGGCTGGTTCGCGCTTTCGGGCAGCCGCCCGCCGTGCCCAATCTGGCTTTCGACCGCCCGGAGGTTGCCTTCTTCTATAAGGAGGCGCAACGCTTCGTAGATGTAACGCCGATACTGGCCCGTGTTAATCAGGCACAGCAAGCCGCAGATGCCCTCAAAGCGCTAGGCATCAGACTGCCTACCAAGCAACTTCTCAACGACCTCGTTCCGCAGCCCCTTGAAGATTTCGACCTGCGAAAGATATTTCCTGATTTCTCCGGCCTCAAGCTGGACAATCTCTTCCCGGGTCTCAAGATGCCGCCCATCGCCAACGACCGCGTGCGTATCTCCCACGGAGTCGATGTGCAGACGCGCCGCGCCTGGGTGCAGGCGGTCATTGACAACGTACAGATCAGCAAGCCTGCGACACTGTTCGCCATCGGGCCTGTTGAATTGAGCGTTCCTAAATCAAACTTTACGGCGCTGACTCGCTTTGAGGCCGCGCAGGGAGAGTCGCCTAAACGACAGATCAAGGCCAAGATTACCGGAGACTGGGAGGTCAAGATAGGCGGCCAGTCTATGATCCTCTTCCGCGACACGGAACTGTCGTTCGATGACGCCGAAGGTCTTAAGTTTCGTATCGAGCCGAGCAAAATTCAGTTGAACGGCATCCTGACATTCGTCAGCGACCTGCTAAACAAATTGGGAGGCAAAGACAGCGGGCTGAGCTTCGGCCTGCTGCCCGAAGGCGGCATTCAGTGCGTACTTGCGTTGCCGCTGCCGGACGTGCAGTTCGGGGCCTTCGGAATCTCGCACCTTAACCTGGGCGCACTCCTCGCCTTGAGACTGAACGACCCCAAGATGGGTAATAGCTTCAGCATAGAGCTCGGCTTCAACCTCGGGCGCAAATTGGCCCCGTTTGCGCTGACGGTCTTTCTGCTCGGCGGTGGCGGCTATCTGGAGGTCAGCACACGCTACGCCCCCAGTAGCGGCAAGCTGCGTTGCTTTGTTTCTCTCGGCGTCACGGTCAGCGCGAGTCTGGCGATTTCACTCGGCCCGATTCACGGCGGAGTCTACATCTACTTCGGAATCACAGCCGAGTTCGAGGCGGGCGGCGGCGCGAAATTCGCCATCGGCGTGATGCTGCTGATGCGCGGCGAAGTCTCGCTGCTCGGGATAGTCTCTGCCTGCATCAGCCTGTTACTGGAAGCGCAGTATGACACCACTTCAGGTCAAATCATAGGCCACGGTCAGCTGAGCATCTCTATCGAAATCTGCTGGTGCTTCACTCTGGAGATTAACGAAGAAGTTACATACACGGTGGGCGAAGGTAATCAGGGCTCGGCGAGTCTGGGCGTTAGAGGCTCGGCCATGCTGGCCAGTAATCTTGCGGAGGGTAATGAAGAGATCAACAGGGCAATCATCGCCTCCGCCTTGTCCGCGCCGCCGCCCACTTACGAAGGTCTGGTGAGAGACTATATCAACATGCTTGCATAGAGGGATCATGACTAAAGAATTCGTTATTCTGTGCTCTGCGCAAAGGCTCGCCTATCAGGACGCCAATGATGGCGCTGTTGATTACTACGCCTTCGGCATGAATTTAACCGCCGCCATCGGGGTGAGTCCGGCCGAGACGGCCTCTGTTACGGTTACGCCGGATGAAGCCAGGGCGCTTCGCCCGTGGCTGTGGGCCGGTATTAGACAGGTACAAGCCGCAACCATTAAGGACGGCTCAAACATCTTTCCATGTGCCGTTATAGGTCTGCCGGCATCTCGCCCTGACCTGGATTACACGACGCTCCTTAACGAGCTTAACGCCGAGTATAATCCCGACCGTGAGACGCAACTCAACACCGTGACGGTGTGGCCGCTGCCTGAAGGGGCGGCGCAGGTCGTTAAGAAAGTTTCCCTTGATTTCAATGTCGGGGCGAGACACAAAGTCTGGCATTCTTCTATTCTTCAGCTCTCAACGTACCCTTATCCCATACCGCAATTCCTGAACCTGTCCTTCATAGTGAAGGTTCCGAAGAGCAAAATCGCGGATCCAAAAGCGCCCCTCTATCTCGCCCCTATCATCCCCGACACAAACTTTTTCACCGCCGCTACCAAGCCGCAGGGGGCTTTAACAGACACGGGCGACCGCAGGGGGGTTTTACGCTGGCATTATGATAAGACCACAAAGACGGGGCTGAATGTCGCGGCCTATCTCCTACCGTCTCAGGTCGAGGACGACCCCGTTCTGCAACGAGCCGGATTCTTCGACATGAAAACAGGCTGGATCAAGGCGGCTGACACATTCGAAGAAGATTGGCGCGCCTACTTTGAGAGACGCGCGGGCGAGGTCTTCGATTTAAGCGAGCGCCTGATAGACTACCTGCGTGATCATATTGCAGAGGTTCAGGCGGAACCGGCATCGAAGCCTTCTGAGCCGGCGCTCATACCCTTCTTACAGAAGGTGACGGTCGATTTGATGCGCGACCTTGCGGGCACGGGTCTGCTGCCTGCCATCAACGGTAGAACCCTCCCCGAAGACCTTATAGGCTCAGAGACAGATCGGAATAAAAAGTTGCCGCCCAATGGGCTGGATCAGTTGCGCGCGGTAGAAAAGGAGCTGTTCGGCGACGGGCCTAATCCCGGCGACCCAACAGGTGACGTTAAGTGGCGCAAGTTCCTTGCAGACAATCTGCCGCAGGTCTCAGGATTAAAGGCGCTGAAAACTATTGAGGTAGATAAAAAGCTTACGACGGAAGACGTGCCCCAGCCTGCGGAAGATTGCCTCTCCGAACTGGAACAACTCCATAAAGCTTTGCTCGACCCGGATAATCTGCACACGATTGTGCAGAGGCAGTGGGAAGAGATATTCAAGAAGCTTGCACCTGCTCTTCCGCCGTGGGCGCAGTTTCTAAGAGACAAGATAGCTGCTCTGAAGTCGGACTTCGACTATCGCAGTCGCCTGGCCAGTTGTAACCTAGGCCCTGTCTGGAATGCTTTGCGGCGGCAAGCCAACGACCCTGCTTCGAAGGGCGCTAACCTGGATATGAAGGCTTTAATCCAGGCGCTCTTAATAAACCACCTTGAAGCCAGATTGAAATTGCCGCAGACCAAAACTCCGAATGTCAGCGTGTCTGATTACGTAAACTATCTTCCAGAATTAAATGCCAGCCCACAGCCGACCTTAAAGTGTGGCGCGGGCGCCGCGCACCTCGCGCTAGTGGATTGCATCATAGCCGACCTTGAGAAGCCAGACCCCGCGACCGGGACTTCAAAGCTCGCGCGGCTTGCGGAAAACGTCAGCCCGCCTGCCAACAGCTTAGAGAAGGCTACGGACGTGCCGCACTCCGTCTCGCTCCAGGCGCATCTGACGACGATGCTGCCCGACCAGCAGACCGCCTTCGATGACATCCTCAGTCAAATCAGCGGCGTTCTGGTTTTCCTGCGAGACCAAACGGAGCGCGTCTGGACATGCCTTAATTACGCCAGGGTCAACATACGCAAGAGTACTCAGGACAAGATTAATCTGGTTGCGGTTCCGAGCCGCATCAATTACCAGAACGCGCTCACCCAATCATTGATTACATACAACAATGTCCCTCTGGTGGCTAGAAGCCCGTTGGCCGACATCCCGAACGTAAAGGGCAATGCCACAATAGGCCCCGACCGTAATCTCGTTAACAAAACCGGCACGCAGGATGTAGAGCCGCTCATCATTTATGATTATTCGAGAGACCCGCAGGCGAAAATCAAGGCGCTGGTGTTTCGCGATAAAAGTAAGATGTATGACGCGGCACTTTGTGTAGTGAGCGCCAACGGCGCACTACCGCGCGAGATCTCCAGCCCGGAAAAGCCCTGGGAGCTTGACGCCGCCAAACTCAGGACGCTGGATTTTTCAGCTATGCCCGGATATTTACGCTCATTCTCTTATGAGCGTAAGGTTAGAACCGGGCAGGTTAGAAGCAAGAATCTTTTATTGCCGAAAGATGAGTTGAGCACCAAGAGTAAGAAGAATCCACTGAACCTGCCGAAGATTCCCGATAAAGTTTATCCGGCCGCGCTTGAACTGCCGCCGCAGCCGCTCGACCCTGTGAACTTGCCAGACGGCCCTTCACGCATACTCGCAGACGAACTCCCGCTCTTAGTACTGGCCCCTGATGAATGGAGAGTTCCGCAGGATTTCCCCTTACAACCGGACTTCACATTCTTTCTGCGAAAGCCTGCGACAGACGTGGAGACTTGGCACCGATGGGTCAATGACGGCGGCAATCAGAACGGGCGAGCCGGCGTGCTAACAGAATATTATCGAACGAGCGACGACAACCGCCTGATGTCAAAAGAGCTGATGCCTTTTGACATCACCTTCGACGACCCGGCGGTCAAAGGCTTTCACGCCGAACTCTTACGCTTTGACCCTCGCGCCCCAAGCCCCGCGCTTCGGTGGGTGCGCGTCGGGTCGCCACAGCAGGTTGACGTTCCTCCCAAACCGGCGCCTGCGACCTTGAAGGATGTCCAAAGCGATCCGCTGACGGTCGTCTGCCACGGCGGCGCGTCCGAAGGGCTACTGCCCCCGGCAGGCGGAAGACTGCAAGTCAACTGTCGGAAGGGTGAGATATATTGGCTACGCATAAGCGCTTTCGTCCGCACGAGCGAGACGAGCCGCTTTGCGAAGGTCGTCTCTAAAGAGTTTCGCGACACCAGTCCGGCCACAGGCATTAAACTCACCAGCCCATTCGAGCTGCTTATAGAGGTGGCGACGGAAGACCTGCCGACGGAGAATGAAGTATGGCAAAGCCTGACGCCACGCTTCCTTTCCGATGATATGAAAGGCGACCGGGTAGAGGTCTCGCTGGAAAGCGATGTCGGCAACTTCCGCCATATCCACCGCGCCGAGATGCAGCGGCAGACCTGGTACTGGCAGGGAAGAGAGACCCGTGAGTTTCCCTCTCTGGCGACTTTGCCTAACGATTTTGTCAACCCTGACCTACTAAACCCGGCCACCGGTTCGCCCCCCTTCGGACTTTCCGACGAGGTCAAGCTGTGGGAGGAGTTCGAATTTGCCGCGCGCAGCGAACAGGATTTTACGATACTCGATTTTAAGCGCGCCTCGGAGTTGGATAAGAGCAGTATGACGCCGGCGGCTGCGATCCCGAAGCGATGGTTCACCTACGCCGAGCAACTCACGCCCGAGAGGGATAACCCGCAGCTCTCGAATAAGGAGAAGAGCGATCAACTCACGCTTGATGCGTCGAAGACACAGACCTCGGAGGGCAGCAATGAGAAGGGAGACCTTCGCTCCCACTACTATCGCTTCAGCGCCGAAGTGTTCAGCCGCTATGAAGGGGTTATACCGGAGAGCAAGCCGCGTTCTAAGAAGGCTAAGAATCCACAACTGGATCCAAAGGATGATGCCGCAAAATGGCGAAGGCTGTTCGTGCCATGCCGCCGCAAAGAACTCCCGCCCGTGCCCAAGATAAAATTGATTCTTCCCTTGACCGAATCCTTCGTAGAACATGACGCTACAAGGTCTCCGGGACTGCTGGTTCTGCTGAACGAGCCTTGGTACGAATGGGGCGGGCTGGGCGAAGGGATTATCGCAGAAGTCGAAACCCTTGCAGACCCACATAACCCGTCCGATGTTCAAGCAGACCCATGTCCGCCTGGCGGGGGCGGCGGTACGAAGGTCTACTTCGAGCTTGGGCCTGACCCGATGCTTCTGGGCACGGATGCAGGTGTCACTAAATCACGCCTGCTCCTGCCCCAATCAGATTCGTTGAATCCGGCGGCTGTGAGCGCTGTCTCACTGGAAAGAATACGCGGGCCTGTCGGGCACACGCATGACGAGACGGACGAGGGGGCGCTCTTCACGGCCACTTCATTCATCGTCCCGGCGCCGAAGATCTTGAATCAGGGCAGCGCGCTTGAAGACCTCTCCTGGTATATGTGCAAGATTCGCCTGCTACGTCTGATGCGCCTTAAAGGCTCGCAGAACAAAGATATTTCAGCCGTGCTGCAGAGCGAAGCTACAGAGCCGCAGTGGGTGCAGTACCTGCCGGAGTTCTCGCTCTTCTCATGCGGTAGAACGGTCAAAGACCTCTATATCTCCGTAGGCCAGACGAGTGTCACCATAAAGAACAACAAGGACGATACGGTTATGCCTCCTTCGGAATTGAGCGGCGCTATAGAAAAGGAGAGCCCCGTCTTCTCCCCCGTGTTACTTCTGACCCGTCTAGCCTTTAATGCTTCGGGAGAGTTGAATCAGGAGGTCTACGTGGGATTCTGCTGGCCTGAGGCAGACTCTACCTGGACTTTGCTGCCTGAAGTGCAAGGTGCCTCCAACGACATCCTCAAGAATCTTACCAACAACAAAGAGGTTCATTTCCGTGGACGAATCCTGGGCGTTCAAGGAGTTCCACTACCGACGGCTAAGCCTAATAACCTGAGAAGGCCATTAAGCAGCAAAGATTTTTGTGACAGCCTTTTCGCTTACAACGAAAGGGATGAAAAGGACGAAAAGGGCAACCCGCTCTCGCCTCCAATTAGCGACGAGTTGCGTCCTAGAATCGTCCGCATCTCGCAACAGATTTTAGATAGCAGAAACCCGCACGAGGGGAAGATTTGTGGACCGGCGACCCCGCCGCCTACGCCGCCAAGGAGACGAAGATGAAAAAAAGAGGGATAACGCGCAGAGCGTTTCTGGCAGGGGCAGGGGCCGCCGGCGGAATGCTTGTTATCGGTGACCAGTTGATAAAAGTCAGGCCGCGCTTCGCACCAGTGAGCGGTTTGCAAGACCGAATCAGGGTGGCGGTGATTGGATTGGGGCGACAGGGACAACTTTTGTTGAAGTCGCTCCTGAAACATCAGGCTATCGAGATCGTGGCTTTATGCGATGTCGACCAGATCGCGCTCAATAAAGCACGCACGCTCGTAGAGGTGACGCCCGGTCAACGCCCGCCTCATCTATTTAGCGATATGCGCCGCATTCTTGACGACCAAAGTGTTGACGCGGTTTCGATTGCGACGCCCAATCACTGGCATGCTTTGATGGGCATCTGGGCATGCCAGGCAGGGAAGGACTGCTACATCGAAAGCCCTTGCTCACATTCCTTCTTCGAGGGTCGGCAACTCGTCGCCGCGGCTCAAAAATATCAGCGCATTGTGCAGTATGGTGGCCTCGGACAGATAAACGACTTGAGCGGCTTCGATGCGGACACCCTCTCCTACTTGGGGCCAATTCAGAGCATCAGGACTATATGTTTTTCAAGTACGGCTCGTGCTAGGATCTCACCGCCAAGTTTTAAGAAGTCACGCGACCTCGATTTATGGCTAGGGCCAGCGCGACTGCCGAAAGCGAGCCTTGCGCAACTCAATTGGCGAAAGTACCCGCAAATGCAAAATGGTGAACTAGGCTTTTTCGCGCTGGATGAATTACACCAGAACCTGCAGTTGCTGGGCTCTAAGTTCCCCGCCAAAGCTTCAACCCTCTCATCGGGGGCAGCTTCGAGCGTGGCGAGGGGCGCATGCATCGCCATACAAATGGAGTTTGACGGCAATGAACCGGCGGGCCGCAGGGGCCGCTTGGACCTAGAAGTGCTGCCGATATCAGCTATGCCGCGAGAGACTGCACGCCTCGTGGCGGCAGATAACGCAGTTGCCAAAGATTCAAAGAAAGGCTCCCCCTTAAGCGTAGTATCAGAGACCACATTTAAGGGTTCTGGCGGGTCACTCACCGCAACGAGTCGACGCAACGCCGAAGTCGAGTGTGAGTACCTTGTTCAGAATTTCATTGCGGCGGTGCGCGAACGCAAACAACAGCTGCTGGCTTCGCCCATCGAGCGAGCGCATGTTAGCTGCGGAGCGCTTCATCTGGCGAATATTTCGCTGGCCCTCAAGCGACCCATAAGCTTCGACCCTGCGGCTCAGTCTTCTATCAACGACAGTCAAGTGGACGAGCTTCTTCTAGGCTCTCACCGCTCGCCCTTCGTGTTGCCGGGAGAAATCTAACGATTTAAGGGGCATTCGGTTCCAACAAAGAATTAACAAAGGAGCATAAGCGATGCGTCTTTTAACCCTCAGTGCTTTAGTGATCCTGTTCTTTTTGGCGTCATGTGCTGCGTGTGGGACATCCCCCAACTCGCAAATGAAGAATGGCAGTGCGGCGACTGCCGCTGCCTTGCCTACACTAGCCATAGACTATACAGTGCCGGGCACCGTTCCACGCCTTACGCAAGGCAAACAGATGGATTGTTGGGCCACCTCAAGTGCAATTCTAGTCTCGTGGAAAGAGAAAAAAACAGTGACTACGCCGCAGTTCGTGGCAACCCTTTCCCAAAAGTTCCGTGTAATCTACGATACCGACACGGGCCTTTTTCCGGACGATCAGCCGGACTTGTTAAGTGAGGCGAAGCTCAGGCAGGAAGCTCCGCAGAATTACACCGTGAATGGCTGGCTGTCGTTGCTGAAAAATTTCGGCCCTCTGTGGGCAACAACGGCTACAGCAGTAGGTAAGAACTGGGCCGTTCATGCCCGAGTCGTAATTGCTATTAAAGGCGATGGTACTCCAGACGGCACGACTCTGCGCATTATTGACCCGGCAAACGGAAGCGAGACTACCGAGACCGTTACGGCTTTCGCTAAGAAAATGGAGGACCTCGCCAAGCTAGACCTCGGCGCCGGTGGCGACATTCGCCCTATGGTTATTCATTTCTAGAAGAGAGGCTCTAACATATTAATTGCAGCATATAAAGGTGGCGCGCAGGTGGCGCGATGAAGAGCCAATACTAAACGGTATGTAGTGTGCTTTGGCGACTCCGCGATCTATTGAAATACTAGCTCATACTGTCTAGTCTCACTTAGTCTGACGGTCTAGTTCGGACTCGAAAACCGGAGTGGGTTTACGCCCACCGTGGGTTCGAATCCCACCCTCTCCGCCACATTTTCAAGAACTTACCAGCGAAAATCCTGCCCGCACACGCCCGGTTTTTTGATCGGATGGCGTGCAGGTGGCGGGCTCAAAATCTTTCAACCCGCCCGACTCGCTTCCTGCTTCCAGCCTTCAAGGATGATCCGCTTTCCCTCTTCCAGGCTTTCAACTGCATCCCTGAGCCTCTTCGGCACTCCGTGCTCAGGAGATCGGGCTTGATCTCGGTAGATTCGATCATGAGATGGCGAGCGGCACATACGCGGATCGAATACTGAAGGATTATCACAACAGTCTGGTTAACGTCATCACAGGCACACCACTACCGTTATCAACGGCCCGCTTTATCCGATGAGCGGCGTTGAATTGGTCGCGACGGTCAAGGCCATCGTAGCGGGCCAAAGTACTCGCCAGGAGTGAGACCGCCGAAAGGGCAATGGTCGATCAAGATGTATTCTGAAACTCCTGCGGCCTGGCTTACTTCTTTATGAACGTTATGCGAGTGCCGTACTTCCGGCCCACGCCGTTTGAAAAGCCGCCGAAGCCGTCGCTCGCCAGGTTGTTCTGGAAGTCTCGCGGGTTGAAATGGTTCGTCACGTTGAAAACCTTGAGCCCTAACTCCGCTCTATACTTTTTCCATCTTCCGGGCAGGCTGACGCTCTTCATTACTTGCATGTCCAGCGAGACGAATGTCGGATAGCGCCCGGCGCGGTTACGCGGGCCTACGAAGTTGCGTTCCTCGTCAATAATCGAGTAGGGGAAACCCGTTCGGAGGTCCAGAACTGGCGTCAGGGTAATTCCATACTTGACGTGGAATTCGCCCCAGAAGAGAAAACGGTTCGGCGCATCCCAGGGCAGGCGCGACCGCTCGTTCGGTCGGATGATCGGGTTTGCGAAATTGCCGAAGTAGTAATTGAAATCGTTAAGGTCGCCCTCGGCAGAAGAGCGCACATAAGAGGCAGTAAACTCGTCGCGCTCGCGGAGCTTGTATCGTGCGGTGACTTGAAATTCTCGATAGCGTGAGCTGCCAGAATTCTCCAATTCAAGAATGCTTCCCTGGCCTTGAGACTCGATAGGGTTGAGGACAAACTCGCGCCGGCCCTGCCGCTGCTGATAACCGACGCGGACAAACAGATTCTTCAACCACTCGCGATCCAGCTCAATATTCCAGTTGATGCTGCGTGGCGTGCGAAACCTCAGACTCTCAGTCACGAAGCGCTGCCTTTGAGGGCTGCCGATCACCTGTTCGCCATCCGGCCCGAACGTGGTCAGGACGCGCTCCTGCAACTGCGTGAAGGTGGCGACGCCTAAGTCAATCTGGTCATAGAATATTCCGATGCCGCCACGGATGACCGTGCGCCCGTCGATGATCGGCAGAAAAGCGAAGCTGAGGCGCGGCGCGAGATTATTTTCGTGCGCCACGTTGTCGCGGTCGTAGCGCACGCCGTATTCGAGCGTCAGCCGGCGGCTCACTGTCCACTTGTCCTCGAAGTAGGCGAGAAACTCGGTCTTGTTGCGGGCTAGTTGACCGCTTCCGACAAAGTCGATCTGCTGGCTGCGTGTGCCGTCTGCTCGCAGGACGCGCACGGTGTTGCTGGTGTTGCTTCCGTCGAAAGTGAGGTAGCTGACCCCGCCGCCCAGCTTCATGAAGTGCGTGCCCGCAAAATCCGGCGGGCTGAAGCTGTAGACTTCGAGCGCCTGGTAGCGCTTGCTCCGCCGCGCCTGCCGGTTGAAGAAGTTTCCAGAGTTCACGTCCGGCGCAAGGTTCATCGGCGCGCTGCCCGAGCTGGGGAACACGTCTGCGTCGAATTGCTTGATGCTGAAGGAGGACTCCAGGACGGAATTGCCGCTCAGAATCCGGCGCTCGTTTACGCCGAAGAGGAAGCCTCGCTGCTTGAAGTTCGGCGTCACCTCCTGCGGGTTGAACGTATTCAGCCCGACGTACCTCAGCTTCTGGGGGAACAAGGAAAACGTCGTCGTGAGGTGGTCCCTTTCACCTATGTCCCAATCGAGTTGTGACAACGAATCGAAGCTTTCGAGGTCTGTGTCTCGCTTGAGCGGTGGCAGATTCTCGATGGGCGTGCGGACGAAGCGGTATTCGAATGACTGGATGAACTTCAGCTTGTCCTTGACGAGGGGGCCGCTGAAGGTGACCCGTGGAGTGAAAGCCTCGATGCCGACAAAGTGACCACCACGACGACGCATCCTTGGGAACAGGCTCTGCGCGTCCACGGCGAACTTGTCCGTGCCCGACCGTGTTTGAACGGTCGTGATTGCCCCGGTGAACTGGCCGTACTCGGGCGCATAAGGGTTGGTTAACACTTCGACGGACTGAATCGCTTCGAGCGGCAGGTTAATAGCAGACTCGCCCGTTACCGGATCGGTGACATTGGAGCTGTTGACCGTGAGCCCGCTCTGGCTGGCCCGCGCCCCCTTCAGGTTAAGCAAACCATCAGGGCCACGGACTACTCCCGGAACGAGCGGCAACGCGTCCTGAAAGCGCTCGTTCACGAGAGGCACGGTTTGCAACGTGTCCTGCTTGAATGAAGTCGAAGAGGCCGTGTCCGTTGCGTTCAGGCCATCGCCGTCTGCAACAACCGTGACATCACCCGAGACCCCTTCAACTTCGAGATTAATGTCCGCGAGCGTCGGGACGCCCGAGCTAATTGTCACACTCTGCGTATATTGCTTGAAACCCTTAAGAGCTGCTTGCAGTGTATAAAGCCCCGCTGCCAGATTCGTGTACTTGTATTCCCCCTGCTCGTCCGTCACAGCCGAGCGCGTCGCTTGGCCCGGAGTCGCGGGTGTCAGACTCAAACTCGCCCCCGGCAACCTCTCGCTCTGCCCGCCCGTGTAGCTGACGCTGACCGTTCCTTGAAGCACATTGGTCTGTGCCTCGACAGAACAGGCGGCGGCGGCGAGCGAAAGAGAGATCAGCAGAGCGATTCTCATCAACAACCGTTGCGCGGCGCCGGGACGGAGCCTTGAGGCTCGTTGCACATTGCCCTTGCGTGTCATGCCTATTCACTACTCCTTTGCACCGTCCCTTGCGCCAGGCGTGCAGCTCGCGGCCCGCCGCCTTCGTGATACTTAATTCTCGGAAGCGGTCTGTTGTAAACTGCCCTGGGAAGAGATCCCTTTATTGACGAGGACTCTAATCTCCGCGCGGCGGTTCAGCGCCCGCCCTTGGCGCGTGCCATTGGTCGCCACTGGTTTCAAAGAGCCGTAGCCGAAAGGTTGAACCAGCCGGCGCGGCGGAAGATCATGTTGAGTCACTAGATAGTCGATGACGGCCTCGGCCCTTCGCTCGCTGAGAGAACGATTCTTCGCCGTGTTGCCTGTCGTATCCGCGTAGCCCACGACCGCGACGATCCAGCCCTTCAGACTCTCGCTACGCACGCTGGCCGCCGCTTCGTCAATCTCCTCCTTGGCCGCAGGCGAAAGGACGGCGCTGCCAAGCCTGAAATGCACCGTGAGGGTCTTGAAGACCTCATAGTCATCTAGCCCGTTGATCCGACGGTTCGCCGTGTCAGCGTCCGACTGGGCCTGATCGGCAGTTGCCTGAGCGTTATTAGCGGCCACGACGGCTGAGTTCGCGACACTGCTCACCTCGTCGATCTGGCCCGCGAGCTGTTGCGCGTTCTGCTCGTCCGCGTCAATGCGTTGCTGATTGGACTCGGCGAGCGTCTCGACGGGATCGACGCGCGATTCGAGTGCCTGCGCCGTCCGCAAGTCCTGTTCGTAGAATCGAATATTGCTCGCCACTAGCTGCCCGTCGGCGTTACCACTGCCCTCGGCCTTCAACCTGAGGCCGCGCAGGATGTAGCTCGTGCCGGTGTTTCTGTCGCGGCGAAACAAGCCCTCGCGCACCATCTTGACATTGGTCTTGTAGGTCAAGACCACGACCGTTTCCGTGCCGTTCGGCTCGCGCAACGCGAATGTGTCGACGTTGCACTTGACGACGATGCCCTCGATCTTCAACCGCTGCCCCTCGCCGATGATGCGAGTTCGAGCGGTGTCGCCTGCGCCCTGCGGCTGACTCAATGCGCTGCTGTCCTGACCGAATACCTGGCCCGACAAAGCAAGCGCGAGGGCAAGTACTATCAACTGAATTGGTCTCCTGCGGATTCTCATCTGTTGCTCCTTCTTCTGCTCCTTATTGAGATACGGCGGCACCTCGGCAATAGCTCGTCGAAGGTCTACCGTTCCTTGCTTCAAAAAACTCTCCTGTTGAGCGACAAGGGCAACGTACATGCCAGCCGGGCCGGAAGTATGAGTAGGCTTAATTACAGAGCAAACCGGAGGAATTGATAGCGGTAATGTCGAGACTGCCGGGTGAAACGTAGTTGTTGACGGCAGACTTTCCGACACTTTCATGCACCGACAGATCAGTGAACGAACCCGGCATTCCCGGCATTAACACCCTCTTTAGTTTCGATCTCTCTCCGATTCAAACATTATTTAGGCTCGATCTGTGTGGCACGCGCTGTGCTCTATCGTGAACTGTTATGGACGCTGGAATGCCGACAACTGAGCTGCCGGAAGTAGCGAGTCTTTTATTACCGGCGGAACCACGTACTTCGGAGGAAGAGAAAGTAGGTCAGGAAGAGAGAGCTGATACGGTCAGTCGAAAGCGAATGGAAGTGGCATTGCCTGATGTGAAGGAGATTGCTCGGGCCGAATTGGCGCGGCGTAGACGGCGATTGGGAAAGCTGACGCCGGAGCAGGAAATAGTTATCGAAGACTTGCTGATTCAGACGGTCACCAGGATCTCGAAACTGGTAGAAAGAGTCCAGGAAACGTTGCCGATGGTTACGTGAGAGCGATGGCTCGTTCGGTCGCGTCGCATGTCACTCCTGGTCCGAGCATTCCGGTGTGGGCTTAACAAGCTTTCCAGGGAGCGAACAGGAGCGGACGACCGTCCGCCTAACCTGGATGGAGACGAAGCGATGAGAGTTAACGTAAAACAGGGGCAGCTTGATAACGAGCTTGTGAGCCGCGCGGTGAAAGGCGACACGGCGGCTTTCGAGGAGATTCACAGACGCTACCGCCGACTCGTTTATGCGATTGCATTGCGCATGACCGGTAACCCGGCGGACGCCGAAGACTTAGCCCAAGACTCATTCATCGCCCTCATGCAGAAGATGGGTAGCTTTCGCGGCGAGGCGTCGTTTACCTCCTGGCTCTACCGCCTGACGATCAACCAGGTGCTGATGCATTTCCGCCGCCGCAAGTACAGGCCGGAAGACCAGACGTTTGACGGGCGCATGCCAGAACGCAGTGCGGGCGGCGCTGTTACGGCCAGGTCGTTTGCGGTGCTCGACCGGATCGCCATTGACCGGGCCGTGAGCGCACTGCCGCCGGGATACCGGGCGGTCTTCATCCTGCACGACATAGAAGGCTACGAGCACAAAGAGATCGCGCAGATGATGGGCTGCCGGGTCGGCACGGCCAAATCGCAGCTTCACCGTGCGCGCGCCAAGCTACGGGCATTGCTCTCCAACCAGTCGCCCGTGCTCCAGACCTGACTTTGACTTCAAACAGCCGGGCGGGTAAGAACTTGCGAGCAGACAAATTCTTCACTCGCGAAACTCAGCGCCCACGTACAAACGGAAGATGAAACTTGACCCCTATAGTAATCAGCGAGGGATTCAATTTCACGCGCGCCTTTACCGGAACACCGTCGCTGAGCACACCCTGCGCATCGACTGCTAGCCAGACTTCCTTGAAATCAATGAAGAATGTGTACTTTGAATTTACTTCATACTCTGCGCCGCCCTGTAGAACTGATCCCCAGTTGTTGTGAACGCGTAGCTGCTTTACGCTGCCGTCGAATTCCTTGAAGATGATGGCATACGCCGCCCCGCCGCCGACATAAGGCCGGAATCGGCCCACCTTTGGGAAGCGGTAGTAGCCGGTGAAAAGAGCCGGCCCATAGCGAACTTTTCCCAGCATGCCCAGTGATTCTGCCGCGCCTTCACCCGTGACGTGCGGCTTCACCGGAATGCCTGAGGTGACTGACACAGAAACATTTCTCGTGATCTCATAGCCAAGATCGAACGTCACAGTCATGTTGTTGCTTGCCTTCGCAGTGCCGCCTGAAACTGGTTGTCCGTTCGTGGCAATGGTCGCGCTTGAGTGATAAGGCGCAACCAGAACACCGAATCTCGTAAACCAACGGCTCTGCTTGAATGGTGAGCGGACTATTTGTGCATCGGGGATTGGTTCGGGCCCACGCTCATCACGCGACGGCTGACTCGGCGTGCTTCTCTGATCGCTTGTTTGAGACTTTGGGCCGCGCTGTGCCTGTGCCCTTTGTGTCATAGCGCCTGCCGCTAAGGTCAGGAAACAGGCCGCTATCGTTATTAATCGTCGCAGCTTCTTCATATGCACTCACAAAGCAATGCACGGACCAGACGAATAACTTTTTGATTGGTTCAATTGGCGAGGATTCGGAGCGGCGGCTAAGAGACATTTGCCGGAATTGCCGGTACGTGAGCGAGCGTTGCCGAGGGGTGTCCAGCACCCTTGGTTGCTGGCTTGCCCGCATGCTTAAGCTCAGCGTATTTGTACCGATAGATTGGGAGAGAATCTGCTGGTTAGAGGGCAACGCGCGCAAGTCGCGTACGAATTTGAACTTGGGAACTTAGTGTACGATGAACTGGACACCTGTTGGCGATCTCGGTCAGTCTCCGCCGTTGGTCTTCAGAGAGCTCACCAAAGAAGGAGATTTCCATTTCAATTCCGTCAACCATCTTGGCTTCGGTCTTATCCCCGGCACAATCCTCTGCACAGACTTTGGCCCACGAGAGCTCGACGTGCACCCCCTGAAGCGGCCACCCTTTCCGCTCGGCATACATGCGGACAGTGATGTTGGCACATGCTCCCAGCGCAGCCAGGAGCAACTCGTATGGGCCGGGACCCGCATCATTGCCACCCACCTCGACGGGCTCGTCTGACTTGAGCGCGTGTGGGCCAATCGATATGTTCTGCACATATCGGAGTTGTCCGGCATCTACACTTACCTGTCTTGACACGAATCACTCCTGCACGGAGTCTTTACTTTCCGTACTTAAATGAGAGTTGCACGCGCGCGCGATACGCCCGCACTTTGCCATCCTCGATCTTCATGTCCAGCTTTACAATCTCGGCAATGCGTAGATCATGCAGCGTGTGACCGGCTGTCTCCACCGCATTCCTTGCCGCATCGTCCCAGGATTTCGTGCTGGTGCCTATCACCTCAACGACTTTATAAACAGTGTTCTCTTTGCTACCCATAATCCCTCCTTCAGTATAGGTTTTTAACCTACAGCCCGTTCCTGTTGAGTCCAAAAACGCTCGCGCAGAATCTTCTTCAGAATCTTGCCGGAGCCGCTCTTCGGCAACTCGGTTTCCGAGAACTCGACTCGGCGCGGAATCTTGTAGTTGGCGAGAGACCGACGGCAATGAGCAATCAACTCGTCCGCGCTGAGGACGTGCCCCGGCTTCAACACGACGCAAGCCATCACGAGTTCGCCCCACTTCGGATCAGGTATGCCGAAGACCGCCACTTCGCGAACTGCCGGATGCTGATAGATAACAGCTTCGACTTCCCCGGAGTAAACATTTTCGCCGCCCGTGACGATCATGTCTTTCAGGCGATCCAGGATGTAGAAGTAACCTTCGGCATCCTGGTATCCAATGTCCCCCGTACGAAACATGCCGTCACGGAATGTGGCCTCGGTTTCGTTCGGGTTGTTCCAATAGCCGCGCATAACGTTTGCGCCGCGTGCAACTAATTCTCCGGGCTTGCCCGCCTCAACTTCTACGCCTTCCTCGTCCACAACTCGCACTTCGATCCCAGGACAAGCGCGCCCGCAAGACGTTAATCTGTTCTCAGTGTGTTCATGATTCTGCAAACCCGTCAGAAAGCCCGTCTCACTCAGCCCGTACACCTGAACCAGTTCCACGTTTGGAAGAACTTCTCTAGTCCGATGGATCAGCTCAGGCGCAATCGGAGAACCTCCGTATCCCAGTCGCTCAAGGCTCGTCAGGTCATACTTCTTCAGGTCCTCAAATTGAGTCAGCATATTGAGCATCGTTGGAACCACTACCGTGTGCGTTACATGTTCACGTTGGACGGTTTCGCAGAACGTTTGCGGGCTGAACCTGGGAATCGTGGTCTGGCAAGTGCCGAACGCAGGAGAGGCAAACATGAAGGGAAAGTCCGCGATGTGAAATATCGGCGCCGCGTGTAGATACACACCACCCTCTCTGTAACGCATCCAGTAGTTCACGTGATCCACATTCGCGAGAATGTTTGCGTGAGTCAGCGCCACTCCTTTAGGCAGACCGGTTGTGCCGCTGGTATAGATCAAAGCGAAGACGGCATTCGGATCGTAAACAATGTCTGGATAAGAGTCACCTGGATATTCCAGCGATTCTTCGTCAAGCACGAGTTGCCACGGAAGCCGCACGGTCGGAACAGGCATGGAGGAGTGGCGAATCAAGCCGTGTGGAGTTGCGTCAACCAGTACATGGTCGATCTCCTTTGCCGAGAGCCTTGTGTTCAGCGGGACTACGATCACACCGAGCCACGCACACGCATAGATCAGCTCGATAAATTCAGGTTCATTCGGGAGTAGTAGCGCCAACCGGTCGCCTGCTTTGAATCCATGTTTGTTTAGCGCCGAGGCGATTCTTCCGACTCTGGCATGAAGCTCACTAAATGTCCGGCGCTGCCCGCCTGAAGCAAACGCTCTCTTTTCGGGATAGTATCGAAGGGCTCGGCCAAGAGAGTAAGTGTGGATCATGCCATGATCTCCGCTTGTATGTACGGCGCAGCGCCAAGCTCAACATGACCAGGTTCGGTGGTAGAGATTCTGGGACAGACCGGAAAGATGCCGTCGATTGCTAACAGTGCTCCTTCGTAATCGCAATCGAAACGATAACGCGCCAGATCAGCAACCGTAATCATTAATAGGCCGTGCTTCTTGCAGAAGCGGATGAGGTCCGGCACGCGAGCCATGGTGCCATCATCATTCACGATCTCGCAGATCACTCCTGCGGGTTGCAGTCCTGCGAGACTCGCCAGATCGACCGCGGCTTCGGTCTGGCCGCGACGCTCAAGGACACCGCCCGCGCGGGCGCGAAGGGGAAAGACATGTCCCGGTCGCGCGAAGTCTTCCGGCTGACTGTTTGGATCGACCGCAGCCTTGATCGTTTGTGCTCGGTCGTAAGCTGAGATTCCCGTTGTTATGTCGTCTCCTTTGACGTCGATTGAGACGGTGAACGCGGTACCGCCCAACGCACTATTGGCCGGCGACATTGGAGCAAGCTCCAGCTCCTGAAGTCTTTCATCATTCATCGCCAGACAGATCAGACCTCTTCCGTGTGTAGCCATGAAGTTGACCGCCTCCGGCGTGATCATCTCCGCCGCCATCGTCAGGTCGCCTTCGTTCTCACGGTCTTCATCGTCGACCACGACGATCATGCGCCCGGCTCGAAGCTCGCTAATTGCATCCTCTATAGTGGCAAAGGAGAATTGATTGTCATCAAGGTTTTCGGTTTGTCCCAGCGTTAGGGCATGGCCCATCTTCTCTTTTTTGGCTCGCAGGTAAGGTAGGGAGTACGAGTTTGCCGCGGCTTCACACGAAAGCTGTTCAACAACCTCGACACCAGCATCAACCAACGCACGTGATTTCTTTGGATTATTAGTCAGAAGGCGGACGCGACTGATCCCAAGGTCACGAAGAATAGCGACGGATAAGCTAAAGTCTCGGTGGTCCGCGTCGAATCCTAATGCATGATTGGCTTCGACTGTATCGAGACCTTCATCCTGAAGCGCGTAAGCCTGCAACTTCGCCATCAGCCCAATGCCGCGACCTTCCTGATGTTCATAGATCACGAGACCACGACCTTCTTCAGCAATGGCGCGCATGGCGATCTCCAGTTGACCTGCGCAGTCACAACGCAACGACCCCATCACCTCGCCGGTGAAGCACTGCGAGTGGATGCGCAGCAGCGGAGCGCCCTCCGTCAGATCACCGAGGACAAGCGCGAGCGCGGTTTCGATTCCTCGGCTGCCGTTCGTGACCCCGCGCTCGAAGCCTATCGTCTGGAACACTCCCCACCTGGTAGGCATCCGGGCAGAAGCGACTCTTCGAACCATCCCTGCTCGTGCGGCTCTCGCCATGATTCGCCCCCGTACCTTTCTGAGCCGGTTGCGGAAGCGCCGAGAATAATTCTGCGATGCCTTGCCGAATCTGCGCATTTGGAAAACCTACTTCGCTGTCGCGGTCTCCTTCATTTTCGTGAAGTCCGGACGACGCTTCTCAAGAAACGCAGTGAACACTTCCCTGACTTCCGCCGAACGGACTCGCGAGGCGAACTCCTCCAGTTCAGCCTTTATTGCCTGGTCGATCTGCTGGCGCGACGACTGCCTCAGGAGTTTCTTACTGGCTCGCAGCGCGCCAATCGGTTTCGCGGCCAATTTCTCTGCGGTTTCGGTCACCGCGGCGGCCAGTTTTTCGTCAGGCACGACGCGGGTTACCAATCCAATCTCGGCGGCAAGCTCGGCGTTGAAGGGCTCGCCCAACATAAATAATTCGGCAGCGCGGATGTATCCGCTGCGGGCCGGCAAGGACCAACTCGATCCGAATTCCGGAACCAGTCCGAGATTGACAAAGGGCAATTGGAACTTCGCACTTTCACCCGCATAAACAAAGTCACAGTGCGTCAGCAAGGTAGTACCGCCTCCGACTGCCGCACCCTTCACGGCGGCGATCACCGGCTTATCCAGGTTGAGCAACGCACTCCCTAACCGGGCTTGCGGACTCTCACCCATCCCCGGAGGATTCTTAAGAAAATCCTCCACATCGTTGCCCGCGCTGAACGAATCTCCAGCGGCATCCCAGATCACAACATGTATATCATCGTCCTTTGCTGCTTCATTGAAGACGTCCGCAAGGGCGTTGTACATGGCCGACGTCATCGCGTTCTTCTTGGCGGGCCGATTCACAGTGACCCGCAAGATGCTTCCCGAACGTTCCGTTAAAATCTCACTCATCGCGCACCTCCTGCTGCTTCCCTATGTCCGCGTAGAACACCACTCGTGACAAAGCTATCAATCTGTTTGGGGTCAAAGCCCAGTTCCTGGAGAATCTCTTCATTGTGTTCGCCGATCTCCGGAGCACGCTTTGCAGAAACTTTGGTGACGCCGTGTATCTGAATCGGACTACTGATTGTTGACGTTATGCTGTCACCTGCCCCTTCGATGGGGACGACGATGTCGTTGGCTCGTAGTTGTGGATCGTTGATGACCTCCTGCGGGCCGCGGACGGCGCCAAATGTGACCTTGGCACCACTGAAGACTTCGTACCAATGCGCCATCGGTTCCGCAGCGAACACCTCGTCGAGAATGGCCGTTAACTGCGGCATGTTTTCCATCAACTTCTTCGGGTCTGAAAAGCGTGGATCCGTCAGGAGGTCGGTGCGACCGATGCCTTCCGCCACGGCCTTTAATTTGTCAGGTTGCACGATGAGCACGAACCACGTGTCATCGGCAGCGCGGTAAACGTTCAGCGCCGCACTGGCCGGGTGCTTGCGATCGTGCAGCGGGGAAAACGTCGCTCCGCTCAGCGCCCCCTGGATCGAAACGCTCGCTGACCAGACACCTTCGGCGAGCAGCGAAGTCGTGACGTGCGCTCCCTTGCCGGTGCGCTCGCGACGATAGAGTGCCGTGACGATCGCGGAAAAGAGACCGACCGCGCTCGCGTTGTCTCCGCTGCCGCCCACCGGCCAGGTCGGTGGCATGCCGGCATCGCGCGTCATCGAAAGCAAGCCGCTGCGTGCCCAGTAGGACGTGATATCGAAGCCAGGGAGATTTGCGTCAGGTCCGTTGTCCCCGAAACCCGTGAGGTCCGCATAGATCAGTCGCGGATTCCACTGGACGACATCCTCGTATTCGAGCTTCAGTTTTTTGCGCGCAGGGTGCGGCGTATTGACGATGAACACGTCGGCCCACTTGACGAGCTTTTCCAGAATCGGTTGAGCGCTCGGTGATTTCAGATCGAGCACTATGCTGCGCTTATTGCGGTTGTTCAGGTGAAATTGGTAGGGATCCTTGGCCGTTGGCTGTGGTGGGATGTGATTTCCAAATCTCCACGGATCGCCGGTCGGCGGCTCTACCTTGATCACGTCAGCGCCGAAATCGGAGAGGATCACGGCGGCGGCTGGCCCCGCGACGAAGCTCGCGAAGTCAACTACCTTTAGTCCAGAAAAAATATTATCAGTCGTCATTGTGTCTCCTTCAATCAATCGATACCTCAGAACCCTCATGCCGGTGCGACATATACCGGCCTTTCCAAAACCGACGAGATCCAAGCGAGCAGTCGCTCCCTGACTTCCTCTCGGTTGGTCTCATTGAGCATTTCGTGCCGACCGTCTCGATAAAAATCGTGCGAGACATCATATAGCCCGGCTTTCTCGTAGCGCTGAATCAGAAGTTCGACTCCATCGAGCTGCTGGCCCACGGGATCTTCACTTCCCGAAAACAGATAGACGGCCAGGTCATCACGGATTTTGCGAAGACTGATCGGATCAGAGAGACGAGGCGCCGCGGACAAAAACGATGCGGACGATGCGGGCTGAAGTTGCGCGAAGCAGAGGGGATCGTTGATGAATGCATCGACGACCGCCGGGTCTCGGCTCAACCAATCAAACGGAGTGCGTGCCGGCTCAAAGTGCTCGTTGAGGTTGTTGCTGCCCGCCGACGCCGAGGATGCCTGTCGCGCAAGTCCGTCGAGCGCGCCCGATCCAGACAGGATGAGGCCATCTATTTCGCGGCTTCGATCAAGGACGTATTGTTGCGCCGCGAATGAACCCATGCTGTGACCCAAAAGAACGAATGGCTGACCGGGATTCTCTGCTTTGGCGATACGACTGAGCCGGACCATGTCCTCGACTAAAAGATCAAATCCGCCCTCGCCAAAGTCTCCGAGATGTGCGTTGTCGGGTGCGGTGCGCCCATGACCGCGATGATCGTGTCCGTAAACAGTTAGGCCTGCTGAAACCAGAACTTTGATCGTTTCGGCGTAGCGGCCTATGTGCTCGCCCATGCCATGAGCAATCTGGATCACTCCGCGCACAGGACCATGACTGTCCCAACGCGCGCAAGCGATGCGCAACCCGTCCGAACTCGTAAAGCTGAATTCGGCTGAGGGTGTGATTGCCGCTTGAGGGACTTGAGCAGACATTGCTCCTCCTAAAACTCTTCACTCGCTCCGACGATCATCGACCCTGGAACTGTGGCGCGCGCTTTTGCAGGAATGCCTGCGTGCCCTCTTTCTTATCTTCGGTTCCAGCGCACAGGCCAAAGAAAGAGGCTTCGAGAGCCAAACCCTCAGTCTGGCTCGTCTCCAAACCTTTATTCACTGCTTCGAGCGAGTACTTCACTGCGAGCGGAGCATTCGCGGAGATCTGTTTGAGGATGGCTTCAGCGCGAGGAATAAGATCGGCAGCCGGCACAACTTCATTGACCAGTCCGATCCGATAAGCCTCCTGCGCCGAGATCATTTCACCGGACAGAATCAGTTGCAGGGCGCGGCCCTTGCCGACCAGTCGCGGGAGGCGCTGCGTTCCGCCGCCGCCCGGCAGGATTCCCAACTTAACTTCAGGCTGACCAAACCTGGCGCTCTCAGTTGCCAGCCTGATGGTGCAAGCCATCGCCGTTTCGCATCCCCCGCCCAGCGCGAAACCATTGATCGCTGCGATCACCGGCTTGCCAAGATTCTCGACAAGGTCAAGGACGTCTTGTCCGAAACGGCTGGACTCTTCTGCCTGGACGGCGCTGACCGTAGCAAGCTCGCTGATGTCTGCGCCGGCGATGAAGGCTTTATCACCCGCGCCGGTGAGGATGACGCCGTGCACCGCCGCGTCGTCACGCGCGTCTTCGAAGGCTGTTCGCAAATCCTGCCAGGTCGCCTTGTTCAAAGCGTTCAGCACTCTGGGACGGTTGAGCGTCACGTATGCGATGCCGTCCCTCTTCTCATACAGCACGTTCTCAAGTTTTAATGCTGCCACCGGTGAACTCATCTTCATCCTCTCCTGTCTTGAAACTTGGTTAGGTCTTCTCCGACTTTGCGCAATTAAACAAAGGCGCTGAACCCGGTGATCGCCTTGCCGACGATCAGGGTCTGCATCTGGTACGTGCCTTCGTAGGAATAGATTGCCTCGGTATCCGCGAAGAAACGCGCCACGTTGTAGTCAACCAGGATCCCGTTGCCACCCAGCGACTCGCGAGCCCAAGAGACCGTCTCGCGCGCTTTCGACGTGCAGAACGCCTTGGCAAGTGCCGCGTGGGAGTCGGTCAGCTTGCCTTCGGCTTCCAGCACTACCGTGCGAGCCAGCATGCATTGACAGGCAACGATATTGCCCAGCATCTTCGCGAGAAGTTCCTGAATGAGCTGGAACGACCCGATCGGCTTACCGAACTGCAAGCGCTCCTGGGCGTACTTGAGGGCATTCTCGTACGCGCCCATCTGGGTGCCCGTGATCTCCCACGCGCTGAGATGGCGTGTCTCACGCAGCACGCGCGCGGCGTCGCGGAACGTCCCTGTGGCTCCCGAGAGACGGTTCGCCTCCGGAATCCGGCAGTTGTCCAGCGTGATCTGGCCGTTCTGGACCACCTTCAGTGCGATCTTGTTCTGCATCTTCTCGACGCTGAACCCGGGCGTGGTCTTGTTCTCGACGATGAAGCCCTTGACCTGGTTGTCGTCAACGTCGCGCGCCCAGATGATCGAGATGTCGCACCACGTCGCGTTGCCGATCCAGCGCTTCTGGCCGTTGAGAACCCAGGTGTCGCCTTCGCGCTTCGCCGTCATCGTCATGCCGCCGGCGGTGCCCGAGCCGACCAACGGCTCGGTCAGCCCGAAGCAGCCGATCTTTTCCATGCGAGCCATCGGCGGCAGCCATTTCTGTTTCTGCTCTTCGGTGCCGTTGAAGTAGATGGAGCCCATCGCGAGGCCGCTGTGGACGCCAAAGAAGGTCGCGAAGGAAGTATCGGTTCGCGCGATTCCCATGGCCATCAGTCCGACCAGCAGCGGACTGCCGCCCGGGCAGCCGTAACCATCGATGCCGGAACCGGCGATACCCAACTCCTTGAACGACGGGAGCAGCTCAAACGGAAACGAATCCTCGACCCAGTACTTGTTGATGATCGGCTGGACCTTCGTCTCCATGTATTCGCGGACTCTCTTGATGATCGCCATTTCTTCGGCGGGCAGGTCCGCAGCGAATTCATAGAAGTCGCTGTTCGGCGCCGGCAGTGGCTTCGGTTGCTTCACTTCTTTTCTTTCAGTTGCCATCTCAGTTCTCCTTCAATCTCGTTCATTGATTCGGTTCTGGAGTATCCGTAGTTGTAACGTTCGCCGGTACTCATCTTTACTCCGGAGTCACGGAATGAGACGTGGACCATCATTGCGTTTACCCTATCTGGCCTGGGCGAAGTTCGCATAGGCGACGCCAGTCAGGTTTCCCTGTGCGAAGACCAATGCTTTCTTTTCCGAGCCATCGAGTTTCGCGGAATAGACCGAACCACCTAGATCGGCGAAGAACATGCGACCATTTTTCAAATCGAGAGATAGTCCGATGCCTTCCATGAGATCGTTGATCAGTATCTCTTGATCTTTTCCGGGCTTGTCGATCGGTGCTCGACTCACAGTATTGCCTTTTGGAGGGTTGCCGCGGTCGGTCCAATAAATCATTCGTTTGGCGAGATCGAGATCCAAATCTATCGGCTCAGGGAGTTTGTCGAAGAACACTTCGATGTCAGTACGATTTGCCGCAGTCTGGCCTTTCGGTATTTCGATATTGGCGCGGAAGATACGACCCTCGTTGGCATTGTCGCTACCCTTCTGAGTCCAATAGATCTTGCCGCCGTCGTGATCGACGGCGATGCCCACGCACCACTTAGTCTCATCACGTCCAGGCCGTGCATCACCCTCACTCGTGTCAACGAGCGTTTCGATCTGCGAACCGTCGAAGCTGACGCGCATGACGCGCATGCCTTCGCGATCCGACCAGTAAACTTTCCCGCCTTGTATATCGAGCTTTAGTTGTTTCGGAGTGAAGGTCTCGCCCTCAGGCACAATAGTCGTGCGATTCGTTCCGTCGAGAGCCGAACGTTCTATCGAGCCATCGTTCTTCTTCGGGTTACCCATGTTCGTCCAGTAGATGTGTCCGGCCTCGACATCAACATCAATTCCGTCAGGAATTCTCTTCAGTCCATCAAGAACGACGCGACGATCGGAGCCATCGGGATTGAGAGACTCAATACGGCCGCCGCTCACATCCAGGAAGAAGACGCGTTCTGAAGCCTTTCCATTCGCAGGTGCAGTGTCCGAACTGCGTCCACCGCCGGCGCGGATTTTGAGCAGTCCAAGAAGTTCTTCGTTTTCCGCTTGCGCGAGTTGATCGACGGAACGGTTGCCGGCCATTTCCAAAACGCCGTCAATGAGCGTTTGCTTAAGCTGATCATTAATTTCGGGAGTCTTGAGTGTCTTAATCATCTCAAACAGCCCCGGCATTAGGTGCTCCGCGAAATGTTTGATTCCGCCAGCGCCGCCAGCCAGGTGCCATTGCAAGCTCGGACCCATCACTCCCCAGCGAAGGCCTGGACCATAACTGACTGCATCATCTGCATCGCTAACACTGAGCACGCCGTCCTGAATCAGAAACATGATCTCTTTATAGAGGGCCGCCTGGAGCCGATTGCCAACGTGACCGGGAAGTTCCTTGTTCAGTTTGATTGGCTTCTTTCCTATAGAGGCGTAGAACGCTATCGCTTGTTGAATCGCTTCAGGCGACGACTTCGTTCCCCCAACGACTTCGACCAGCGGGATCATGTGGGGCGGATTGAAAGGGTGACCAACCAGAATCCGCTCCGGATGTTTTGCGTTTGTCTGCATCACGCTTGGGGTGATGCCTGATGAACTTGATGCGATGATGGAGTCCGTCGGTGTAGCCTCATCCATGTCAGCGAACAGCTTGATCTTGAAATCAACTCGCTCCGGTCCGTTCTCCTGCACGAAGTCGGCCTGCGACAGCGCCTCTTTCATGTTGGTCGTGAAACTGAGACGGTCGCGTGATGCGCCTGGCGAGAGGCCGATATTAGTGAGCGCCGGCCACGCTTCATCGATGTATTTGCGCAGATTCTCTTCCGCGTTTGGCGCGGGGTCTGTCGCGACAACATCGAACCCGCGAGCCAGATACTGTGCTGCCCAGCTCGCGCCGATGACGCCGGTGCCAACAATAGCGATCCGGCGAATGGGTTTTTCGAATGACATTATCAGTTCTCCTTTGAAAGTATTTCTGCGTATGTAATTCCCGTCAGGTTCTATTCATCGCGCTCCTAACCACTCCGGTTTTGACGAACCCTTCGGGACTAGCACAGTCCGGAACGATCCCGGAGTGCGGGACAAGACCACCTGGTCGGTCATGCCTTGATACGTGCCCAACGGAGTTTCGGCAGTGAAAAGATCAGGCGCGACACTCGTATGCTCATCCGTCGAGCCGGCAGTTTCCTGCACGTACGTCTTGTCGAATATCCCCATCGAGAGCAGCCAGAGGTTGGTTCTGGTCAGGGATACGACGACGCGATAGCTTCCTCCCTCAACGGCGCGCCGGCGCAGCGCCTCAACAATGCCAACGGTGCCGAGCCAACCCACTACGTTGTCGCAAATCGGAACAATCGGCGGCATGCTGGGCTGAGCCAGCGTCCCTTCGTTCGCAAACACGCCGGATACTGCTGCGCCGATCTCATCGAAGCCAACCCAATTTCCCCAGGGACCCTGTTCGCCATTGAGGACCACCTTGGCGTGAATCAATCCGGGATGTTTCTGGCTCAACTCTTCCGCGGTTAGGCCATACTTCTCCAGATAGCCGGGACGACGATTCGAGAAGAACACGTCGGCATTACTCAGGAGACGATCGAACCTCGCACGATCCTCTTTTGAACTGTCCAGTACCGTGGAACGCATCCCAACCTGCACGTCCCAGATAAAGCTCTCGATCTCTGTGTCAGTGGGCCGCCAGACGTTCAGCACGTCGCCGCCGTAATAGGCGAGGTCTCTGCCCATTGCCGCTCCGGCAATCACGTGCCCCATCCCCAATGCACGGATGCCATCCAAGGGACTCTTTGCGCCGGGGTTGAACGGTATCGGCGCACTCTCGCCAATCTTTTCCAAAGTGATGAGCGGCATTTTGGAGAGGACTTCAGTGAACTGGGGCACTTTGAGAAACTCCTCGGTGGTACGCACCATGGCGAACGGGAGCCCGGCCTCTTGCGCAGCCGCCTCTAACTCGTCAGCTCGCCACTGCAGAATGGCATTGTTGACGGATTCCGGGCTGTCACTGGACCCCAGGAAATTGACAGCGCGCGAGTGCAGCCCAGGGTAAATGTTGATTCCCACTACGTGACGCCCATCGCGTGTTTTGCGGAAAAGCGGAATCTCCCAGAATGGATTATTTCGATCAACCATGACCGGACCACGCCCGTTGATCGTTTCCCATTTCCCTTCGAAGAAACCATAGAACCGCCTCAAAGCTTTTCGGACATCGACTTGAATGTCCTGTCCTTCGCCTGTTCGGGCTCTCCAGAGCGCTGCCACCGCGACGCTCCGCGCGGCCAGACCGACCGCGGCCATCGCGCCAAATCGATGGGGACTGGGAATGATCGGGTCTTGTCCGTAGAAGCTGAGCTTGCCGCCGCTGTCCGCGGCTGTCAGTCCGACGTCGCTTAGCACTTCATTTACGCTGCCATACAGATCGTAATCCGGAGTACTCTCGCGATTGCTCAACGTAGATTGGAGTCTTTTAGTCAGTGTTTCGGGCGGTTCTCGATCCAGTGTTGGTGTACTCATGCGCTATCCTCTCAATCCTCACTCGACCCGTGTCAGGGCAACTCATGTACCAATTAGATCGACTGCGGTATTCGCTGGAATCAGCGAGGTATTTCAGTTCACGGAAAAGATATTGCCGGAATTGCCGGGGCTGTGATGTTGTTGTCAGGGGTGGCATCCGACATTTTCAGCCTCGCAGGTGGGGCCGAAATTTAGCGGTCGTAATCCGGCTTCTACGCAGCCATTGATTGATGATGAAGAAGATCATGATCACCGGAGGCAACGAGATCAGCTCCCAATAGGGAAGGAGCATGGGCTGCGGCCTGGCGACCGCAAGATCGTAAAGCACCTCTGCTCTCTCTCCGCCGCGGCTGACGTTGAGTTTCATCTTCCACCGCCCAGCCTCCGGCAGATTTATCAGGCTGCAATAGAGCAGTTTGTTACGAGCCTGACTGTGCGTCGCCTCAGCGTTAATAATCGTGCCGGCTTCATGTTCGAGCTCTATGAACACCTGGGCGTCCATCACCGGGATGTGTCCTCCAGGTCTCTCAAGCAGAATACTGATGTCTGCCGGGCCGGGGCGCAGCGGCGCCTCAGTAGAGAAGAGCGTGACGGTGAACGGCCCAGTCGTTCGTTGCCACATGACCACGCCGCCGTCGGCACGAACGATCTGGGTCAGCGTCGAGGCGGATAGCACGATGAGCAACAGGGCGAGCCGTTTATGGCCCGTCAGTCGGCGTACCCCTTTCCCCAACCTCATCATTTCTTTAAACCCCGTCATTGCATCCCCTGCATCATCATTCCGCGCATCTGCATCGGCTGAAAGATGATCCACACGCCTATCGTGTAAAGCACGAGAGCGAGTGCCGCCCACGGGGCGATCAGCCCCAACGTGCGCGCGAAGCTGAGACGAAAGCGAGAAGCTGAGCGCCAGCCGACGTAGAGCGTCAAGAGCAGCCCCAGGTCGAGCAGCAGTAGCTCAAGCGACAGCAGCCAGTCGAAGGAGGGCATCGTGGATGAAAGCGACCAGTCAGGCGCTCCGAAGATGCTCACGCCTACGTCTGTGGCGGCACGCTGGATGACCGGCAGCCCCGCCTGCCCTCCCATGAGCAGGTGATAAGAGAAATGAATCAGCCACATGCTGAAGCCGAGCGGCACGAAGGCCGGCGCAAACGTTGAAACGCTCTCTCTCCACCTGGTCAGCACGCGGCTGAAAACCCTCGCCAGCCAAACGCACGCTCCGACCAACAGGGCGGGAAGCAGAAGCATCGTCAGCAGGTATAAACCGACGACGACCGGCTGCGTTGAGGAGAGCGCAAAGCTTGCTTGCAGGGACCGCTCCCACGCTTGCAACGGCTCGACCATCACACCTGCATTGACGAAGGCGGCGAAGACCAGCAGGAAAATTAAGACCGCGACGTCGAAACGCCTGAACAAACTGTGTGGGCGCTTTCTGCTTCTCTCAATTCTGACGAGTTGACTCCCCGGTAAAGAGGCCAGCAGCGAGACGTTCTCGTGCGGGCAGGCGTGGACACAGTCCAGACAGAAGGTGCAATCCATGTTGCTCCTCTTCTGCGGCTGAAAGAGTTGCAACTCACATCCGCGCTGCTGGTCGTTCCCGCGCAGACAGTCATGCGTTTGGCAGGTGCGGCAAACGGCGAGACTGCGGACGCCCACTTCCACGGGAGAGATGAGAGACTGGATGAACTGATACTGACCGATGGGGCAGACGTACTTGCAGAAACTCGCGCCCGTAAAGAGGCCGTCAACGATGATCGCGGCTGCGAAGTAGCCGATCACCAGCATGGCCGTCATGCGAGGGCTGTCCCATAAGCTGAAGGCTTCGTAAGCCCAGAAGAAGATCAAGAGCAAAGAGAATGCGACCCATTTTGAACGCAAGCGGCGAGGCCAGGACCAGCGCGCGGGTAGAACTCTGCGGCTCAGCTCGCGCGCGAAGTTGAAGGGGCAGGCCAGGCAGAAGATGTTTCCCACCGCCAACAGGGCAAGCACACCGAGGCCCCGCCAGTGCGTCCAGGGCAGCACGCCCGCCAGGTTCATCGCGGCCATCTGCGGCCCCCAGAGACCGTCAACAACGACGAGGAGCGCCAGCAGAAACATCAATCCCTGGGCGGCGCGCCGAAAATGCGGCCAGCCGAGGACTCGACCGACGAGAGGAAGTGAAAGCAGGTCCAGGGAGGCGGGCCGTCGCGGGCCGCGCTTGGCGGATTGCCTCCGCGCATGCTCTATCAACGGTGGCGCGCCATCTTTGCGTGTCCTTGAAACTGCCACGCGCCGCGTACTCAAGACCTCGATGGTAATCAAGCCGACGGGGACGAGAAAGAAGACGGAGCTTGCGACCCACATCAAGGCGCCTGCTGCCGCCTGATCTTCGAGCGGTGTCAGACCCGTGATGCGCGGGACCGTTTCATAGGTCGGATAGAGCACGCGCTCGTAGAAGATGAGGAAGGCCGAGAGCGCGGTGTTCTGAAAATCAGCGAGGAAGAGGTAAGGGATGACCATCCAGCGCGGCGTGCGTGCGGCCCAGGGGTGGGGTTGAATGACGGGCAGCCAGAAGAGTAGCGCCGTGGTCAGAAACGAGAGATGTTCGACCCTGTGCCAGCTCGGAGAGCGGAGCGCCAGTTCGTACATTACAGGCAGATGCCAGGCGATGTTGGTGAAGACGAAGGCCGACAAGCAGAAGGCCGGGTGCGCCACGAAACGTCCGACCTTGCGCAAAGTTGTGGACGCCAGAAACGGCCCGACTCCGCCCGTCAGGAAATGACGAGGCAGTCCCGAAAGGATCGGCAGATAGGGCGCGCCGTAAAGGATGAGCGGGGGCGCGACCATCATCAAGAGCAGATGTTGAATCATGTGGACGGTCAGCAGCCACCCGGCGAAGGCGTCAAGAGGTGAGAGAAGGGCACAGAGAATAGTTATCAGCCCTGAGTGGAAGGCTATGAGTTGCGGGAAGCCGAAGCGATGCGGCGCGCGTCTATGCAGTTGCCGCCAGCCGCGCGTGTAGATGATGCCGAGGATCAGTGTCGGCAGCAGCAACCAGGGGTTAAACTCCCAGGAACTGAAGACCGCATCTGTGATCGTATCCATCGCGCGCCCCTCATTTCATCGCGGCCAACAGAGGGCTTTATCCAGCAACATGACCAGATAGAGCAGCGGCAGATAGATCACCGACGCGTGAAGGAGGTGTTTCGCCGCGAGCTTCGAGCGTGACAACGCGGCCTGATGAGCGAAGTAGTAAAACGAGAGGCCGACAACTAACGCCGAAAAGAGATAGAAGTCGCCGGTCCGGGCAAATAATTTCAGCAAGAGGCTGGCGATGATCAACAGTTGTGTGGAGATTAAAATTAGCAGAAATGTAGTCTTCCCGTCATCCCCCTCTGACGCGGGGAGCATAAGCATCCCGGCCCGCGCATAGTCTTCGCGGTAGAGCCAGCCGATGGCATAGAAATGCGGGAACTGCCAGAGGAAAAGGACGGCGTAGAGCACCCACGCTTCGGGCGCGAGACTGTTTCTCGCGGCGGCCCAACCCATCAAGATGGGCGCGGCACCAGGGAATGCGCCCAGCAGCGTGCAGAGGGTCGTCCTCTTTTTTAGGGGCGTGTAGATGAACAGATAGCCGACGAGAGTGAAGAGCCCCAACGCGGCGGTCAACGCGTTGAGTCGGAGGAACAGGTAGAGCGTCCCGCACGCCGAGAGCGTGAGTCCGAATAAGAGCGCCGCGCTGGCCGTCAAATCTCCGGTCGGCAGTGGGCGTCTGGAGGTGCGCCGCATGTGGCCGTCCGGCTCGCGCTCCAGATACTGATTGAGGGCAGACGCACCTGCGGCCAGCAGCCCCGTACCCAAAACGCAATTCAGGAGGACGCCAACTCGCAGCGAGTCTGAAGCCATCAGGTTTGCCACGCCCGCCGAGATCATGACCATCAGGGTGATCTCCGGCTTCGCCAGAATAAGGAAAGCTTTGAGGTGGCGAGTCAGCGTCTTCAATTCGACGGGTGAGGGCAGAAGACGCCGCGAGTGAGCTTCCTCTTCAAGCTCAACCCGGACGAGCGCCAGCTCCGGCTCTATAGCGCAGACAGCGCTTGGCATGAAGATTTCGTTGCTCGATCTCATAAGGTCACCGCTCGGCCATCCCTGTTTGTGCTGTCACACTCTGTTGGGTCTGCCCCGCCCTTTGTTCGGGTTGGGTCATGTCGCGCGCGGGCGCTTCCGCCGGCGCGTGCAGCGTGCGCATGAAGGCGACGAGCGCGGCGACCTCCGACGGGTTCAGGTTCTTGCCGTAAGCCGGCATGTTGCCACTGCCTTGAATCACCTGGCGCACGAGTTGGTCCGAAGTTAATCGCGCGGCGACGCCATCGAGCGCAGGCCCGCGCAAGCCTCCCTCACTGCCTATGCTGTGGCAGTTGATACATTGCTTGGCGTGGAAGACCACCGCGCCCTGGCGTTCGAGCGGCGATTTTCCTTCGAGGTACTGGACGGGTGTCGGGGCACTCGTCCAGGCGTCCATCTTGGGCGACCAGGGCGCGTACGTGCCAAGGTAGTTGAATGCGCCCAGGATGGTGAAGATGAGAATCACGCTCAAGACTGCGACGGGCCTGCGGCGCGGACTCTTCTCGCCCGTGTTAGAGATGAAAGGCACGGCGAAAAGAATGGCGATGACGATGAGGGGGACGGTCAGGATGAGTACCGTCTCCATGTAGTCCGGCAGCAGTGAGAGCACGGCGTAGAGCCAGAGGAAGAAGAAGTCGGGCTTCGGCGTGGTGTTAATCTGGGTGGGGTCTGGGACGCCGCGCGGACCTTCCGGGCCGAAGTAGGCGGCGCAGAAGACTATGCCCAGCATGACGATTGCGCTGAAGATCAGGTCTTTGCCGATCGCTTTCGGGAAGAAGGGCACGCCCTCTCTTTTTATTCCGGCCTCGTACTCTTCCTCGTAAGTCTCTTTCTCGACCGGCTTGCCGGGAACCGGATACTCGTTGATCCCTTTCGTGAGCACCAGTCTGAGGTGCAGGCTGACGATGGCGATAATGGTTCCGGGAATGACGAAGACGTGCAGCGTGAAGAAGCGCGACAGCGTCTCGCCCGCGATGATAGGTCCGCCGAGCATCATGTGGACGATGGCCGGCCCCATCAAGGGCACGCGCCCGGCCATAGCTGCCCCGATGCCTAAGCCCCAGTACGCATCCTGGTCGAAACGCAGGACCTGTCCCGTGAAGGCCATGCCGAGCGTCGCAAGCAGGAGCACGACCCCCGATAGCCAGGTCATCTCGCGGGGGTATTTGAAAGCGCCGAAGAGGAAGACCTGCGCGAGGTGTAGGAGCATGATGGCGACCATGAAGTTCGACCCCCAGTTGTGCATGGCGCGCAGGAACCAACCCATCTGCTGTTGATAGTTCAGGTATTCCAGGCTGGTGTAAGCCTCGCCCGCCGAAGGCACATAGACCAGGGCGAGGCAGATGCCGGTGACGATCTGAATCATGAAGCAGAGCAAGGTTCCGCTGCCGAAGACGTAGAACCAACTGGAGGAGCTGGGCGGGACGGTGTGACCCGCCGTCGCCGCGTACATCTTGCTGATATAGAGGCGCTCGTCAATCCAGAGCGCGATGTTTCTCAGTCTCTCAATCATGCCCGTCTTCTCCTGCGAGGGAGATAGCCCCTCTCGTCCAACTCAACTCGGCTGGGAGAGGGTCGGGAGCTGTCCGCCCTGCACCAACAGTTGGCCGTTCTCGATCTTGTATTCGTACTCGTAGAGGCCGCGCGGCGGCGGCCCCGAGGCGTGTGAGCCGTCTTCGTAGAAGGCTCCCCCGTGGCAGGGACACATGAAGAGGTGCGACTCCTGGAACCAACGCACGGGACACCCCAGGTGCGTGCAGTTGATGGCGAAGATTTGAAACTTATCGCCCTCCATCCGCCGGACCCAGCATGGAATGTCGGCTGTCTCTCCGTCCCAGGGCCGCGTGTAAGGGTTGCGGTATGTCGCCATTCGCGTCTGGTTCTCCGGGAAGGTGGCGAGCGGCCCAAGCGAAATCCACGACTTGTACGGGCCGCTCGTGCGGAAGCTGGATAAGACGTAACCGAGCACGGGCACGCCCACGAACGCCGCCGCGACCCCGTTGAGAAGGAGACCGAGCTTGAGCATAAAAGCGCGCCTGGGCAGCGCTTTATGTAGTACCCCCTGAGTTTCCTTCACCCTCGCGTCAAGCTCTTTGACCGCCATGACCTTTGTGCCTCCATCCGTTTTCTCCGGTTCGTTTCGGACTCGAACCGGGCGCCTCACTTGGTCCCTTCGGGCGTCGCGCTCGCCGCCTGCCTGTGCGTCGCGAGCCACGCGACTACGTCGTCAATCTCGCGCGGCGACATCGGGTGGCCCGTGAGATTCGAGCGCCAGTCGGGTTTCCCCAGGTCGGCACGGCCTACGACGACCGTCGTGCGCAAGCCTTGATCGCTGACCAGCTTCAGGAAGTTCGGGTCAACGATTGAGCCTGCCGAACCGCCTGCACCGTTTGTGCCGTGACAACGCGCACAATAGGTTTGATAAGCAGCAGCACCACGCAGGGTATCGCCAGACCGGGAAGCGACGCCCGATCCGTCGTCGGTGGTTGTCACATCCGCATAGCTGCTCGACGCCGTCCCGACTGCGTTGTAGGAGGGAATCTCTACGCCTCTGAAATCGTCTGGCCTTGACCACTGCGCACGCATCCCCGAAGTGAGCAGCTCAATCTGCCTGTCTGTGAGGCCGCCTCCGGCCTGCTGTGAGAAGGCGGGCATGTTCGTGCCCGGCCTGCCGTGTGCGATGACCTGACGCAGATCATCGTCCGTGACGAACGCCAGGTAGAGCGGGTCGTTGAGAAGACGTGCCGCGCCGTGTCCGCCTCCGGCCCCGTGACAGCCGGCGCAGTTCTGCGTGTAGAGTTGATTAAAATCGGAGACTTCCGCCGGCGCGCGCCAGCGCTCGGCTTCAGTCGGCTGTCCCGGCAGGCGCGCGTTGCAGCCCGTCAGTAAAGCGAGGGCCGCGACGGCTATCAGCGAGAGTTTGGTTTGCAACCTCTTCATCGCTCTCCCTCCTGCTCAGGCATCAGGCCCGGAGCTTCCAGTCCGGCCCTCGCGGCCAGCGGCCACGACTGCGCGGTCTCGACCGTCTTTGAGTGTGCGACGATATAACCCGTGATCAGGCCGTAGGCTATCTGCGAGGCGATGAACCAGCCCCAGGCGATCCTCGTGTTGAGCGCCGGGTTGACGAGTCGCAACGTCGAGGCGATCAAAGCCGTCCACATGACGGGCGCGAGAAAGCTGCCCCAGAAGGCCGTGAAGCGCGACGGCATCATCGGCAGTATCGCTGCGTAGAGCAGCCCGACGAGCAGTGAGATGATGCCGTGACTGATGAGCGCGACGACGAAACCCGCCGGGTGAAAAGCGGCCAACACTTCCGGCCCGGCTTCGGCCAAAGAGGGCAGCGCAGCCGCCGCCAGCAGGTTGACCGGATACCAGATACTGCCGTAGGCGACGAGTCCGTAAAGGCAGGCGATGATCGCCATCCCGACGCCGCCGACGGCCCCTCCCAACAGCCCGGCGGAGTAAGGATGAACCTCCACGGGGATGTAGACGCGGTGGCCTTCTGCGCCGGGTCGCAGGTGATCTACCTTGCGCGTCGAAGGCGCGACCGCCGGCCTGGGAGTTATAGCTCGTTGCACCCGAATCAACTCCTCCTGCGGCTCCGGCAACACGTCACGAAACCATCCGACTGCACCCCGCAGGACGACCACCAGACCGACGGCGCTGACGGCGAGACTCGTCACCAGGCCGGCGAACAGCAGTGCGAGGCCGAAGGCGGTGACGAACGGCCAGGGGGTCGGCGCTGGCACTTCGATCATCTCCGGAGTTTGCTCTCTCTCCTCTTCAGCAAACATGGCTCCTCCCCGCCGTTCGACGTTTGAATCTTGCCCAAATATCAAGGCCGTGATGGGCGCGACGTAAGCTCCGGGTGTGCCGCTCCGTAGCCCCCGCCCCGTCGATCCGGTTGTAGAGCCAATCAAAACCGATCCCATATTGCGGACCGCCGTTCTCCGGCTTGCGCATCTCACGGATGAACGGCTCTAAGATCTGGTAGAACCCCCGGATGGTCGGCTCCAAGCCTTCAAGGACCGGCTCGATTGGAACAATACCCGATTTGAGAACCATCCCCGTGGTCGAGAGGCTGCTGCACACACGCGAAGCCGCTTGTAATTCACTCTCCGTCCATTCGTGGAAAGGCTTCCGATGTAATTTCGTATAGACGACCTCCCGGGCCGCACGCATCTCGTCCGACTCGATGAAGCTCATGAGGGAAAGAATATGTTGCGCATCCGTGCCCTGCCGCATCGCCTCTAATTGCTTACTCATGGTCCGCAGTTGCAGGTAATAGAGACCCAGCGTGCAGAGTAAGCCCGCGGCGCTGATGATCTGAGTGACGACTTGGGTCTTCTGAAGAGTGTTCATCTGATTCTTCTCGCACACCGCACTTGCTCATGTCGCCTCAACGCCCTATGACATAAACCACTGTAAAGACGATGACCCACACGGCGTCCACGAAGTGCCAGTACCATGAGATCATCTCGATGCGCTCGTGGTGCATCCTCGTCACGTACCCGCCCAGGCTGAAGACGAAGACCAGCGAAAGCAGGCACAGGCCGACGATGACGTGGCTGGCGTGCAGGCCGACGAGCGAATAGAAGGTCGTGCCGAAGAGGTTGGTGCTGATAGTCAGCCCCTTCTGGTAGATGAGCCTGCGCCACTCCAGCGCCGTCGCACCGAGGAAAAAGGCGGCGAGCGCGATGGTCAAAAGCCACCAGAGCTTGAATAGACCAACGCGGTCGCGGTTGAAGGCGCGCTCCGCGAGCATGACCGTGATGCTGCTTGAGAGCAGGCAGATCGTGGAGAACACTGGTACATCCAAAACGTCGCGCGGAAAGGGGCCCGTCAAACTCTTGCCCAGATAGAAGAGGTACGCCGCAACGAAGATCGAGAAGAGCCCGGTCTCAGTCAGGATGAGACAGATGACTGCCACTTTTCGGCTCGACGGCAGTTTCCACTCAGTCGCTTCTACGTTAAGCGGCCATGAGGCGTCGTTGATCATCGAATCAATCCTCCTTCTTCCAGGCTTCAGTCGTACTTCCAGTCAGGGTCTTCCGGATGCTTCAAGTCCCAGAGCGGGCGGCGGCTTCGCACGACCGGCAAGGTCTCGAAGTTATAGACAGGCGGCGACGAAGTCGTAGTCCATTCGAGCGTCCAGGCATCCCACGGGTCATCGCCCGCCACCTCGCCCTTCTTCAGCGAGCGGAGGATGTTGACGACGAGACAGAGAACTCCAGCCGCTTGAAGGAGCGCTCCGAGCGTGGTGATGAAGTTGAGCGTCTCCCAGCCGCGCCCAGCGTCGTAGGTGAAAATGCGCCGGGGCATACCGAGCAGGCCGGAGAAGTGCATCGTGTCGAAGGTCAGGTGGAAGCCGATGAAAAACAGCCAGAAATGCCAGAACCCGAGCCGGCGGTCGAACAGCCGCCCGGAGACCTTCGGGTACCAGTAGTAGAAGCCGGCGAAGATGCCGAAGAGGAATCCGCCGATCAGCATGTAGTGAAAATGCGCGACGACGAAGTATGAGTCTGTGAGCTGCCAGTCGAAGGGCACGACCGCCAGCATGATGCCGGTCAGGCCCGCGATCAGAAATTGAAAGAGAAAGGCCAGGCAGAAGATCATCGGCAGCTCAAGCCTGATCTTGCCGCCGTACATCGTGCCGAGCCAGTTGAAAATCTTGATCCCCGTCGGGATTCCCACGAGAAAGGTCGAGATGGCGAAGAAGGTGTTGCCGACGGAAGTCATCCCGACCGAGAACATGTGATGCGCCCAGACGCTCACGCTGATGAGGCCGATCATGACGGTCGCCCCGACCATGATGGGGTAGCCGAAGATGGGCTTGCGCGAGAAGACCGGGACGACCTCCGACACGCAGGCGAAGGCCGGGATCATCAGGATGTAGACCTCCGGGTGGCCGAAAATCCAGAAGAAGTGTTGCCAGACCACGGCGGAGCCGCCCGCCTGCGTGTCGAAGAAGTGCCCGCCGAGGTAGCGGTCGATCAGCAGCATCACCTGCGCCCCCGAAAGCCCCGGCAGCGCCAGCAGGATCATGAAGTTCGTGACGACCATCAGCCAGACCATGAGCGGCATGCGCATCAGCGTCATCCCCCGGCAGCGCAGCGCGAACGCGGTCGCGATCACGTTGATGGCCGAGGCCGTGCTGCCGACGCTCGTCAGCAGCAGGCTCAGGACCCAGTAGTCCGTGCTGTGGCCGCGTGAGAAGGCCCGGCCCGTCAGCGGCGCATAGGCGAACCAGCCCACGTCCGGCGCGGAGCCGTGACCCGCGAGACCCGGCGCACCCAGGTAAGAGAAGTAGAGAAGCAGCCCCCCGAAGAGAAACATCCAGTAGCCGAAGGCGTTGAGGCGCGGGAAGGCCATGTCGCGCGTCCCGATCATGATCGGCACGAGGTAGTTCCCCAGGCCGGCGATGATCGGCATGCCTACCAGAAAGACCATCGCCGTCCCGTGCATGGTGAAGAAGCGGTTGAAGACATCGGGCTCAAGGAGCGTGTTATTCGGGACGGCGAGTTGCAGGCGAATGGCGACTGCCATCAGTCCGGCGACCACCAGAAAGCCGAGCGCCGTGCCGATGTACATCAGGCCGAGCTTTTTGTGGTCAACGGTGACGATCAGGCCGTGCAGTCGATCAATTAACGACGTGCCTGATTGTCCCTCAATTGTCAGCGCGATCTCCTGACTCGCCATCGCGGCTTCTCCCTCTACTTGAGCGTTTGTAAATAAGCGACGATCTTGTCCACCTCTCCGTCCGTCATCTGCATGTTGGGCATCAGACATCCAACCTTGGCCCCTTGCGGGTCGCGCACCCATGCGCGCAAGCTCGCAGGCGTGTTCGGCGCTGCTCCCGCGGCAAGCGTCTGGCGGCTCATCAGGTGAGTCAGGTCCGGGCCGAATATCCCTTGCGCGGATGTGCCGCGGATGGTGTGGCAGTTGACGCAGGAGTTGGCGAAGAATACTGTGCGGCCTTCTGCCGCGCTCGCCCCTTCCGCAGCCGCTGCCTGTTGCTCTCTGACCCAGCGCTCGAACTCGTCCGGCGGCTGCACGACGACGCGAATCAACATGCGCGCGTGCTGTGTGCCGCAATACTCGGCGCAGTTGCCAAGATATGTGCCGGGCTCGGTGGGCTCGATCCACATCAGGTTTTCGCGGTTAGGGATGAGGTCGGTCTTTCCGGCAAGCTGCGGCACCCAGAAGCTGTGCGCGACATCAGCCGACTGGAGCTTGAGAAAGGTAGGCCGACGCCCGCTCCCATCGCTCGCGGGCACGTGCAGCTCGTTTGCCGTCACGATGCCCAGCTCCGGGTAGCGTATCTCCCACCACCACTGGTGTCCGATGACCATCGCCTGTAGGGCGCCGGGACTGGCCTTGCGATCCTGTATGTCGGCGATGGTGCGCGACGTGACTAGGATTAAGACGAAGACGATGAGTATCGGCAGTACCGTCCAGGCCAACTCGATCTGGTTGCTTCCGTAAATTTGGGGCGGCTCGCTCGCTTCGTCTCCGGCGCGGTGACGAAAGCGGACGATGGTGTAGACGAGGAGACCTGCGACGACGAGGAAGATGACCGTGCAGATGGCGATCACCAGCAGCGAAAGCTCTTTGATCTCTTGAGCCGGTTGCGAGAGGGGGCGGAAGATGTTGGTGATTCCGCTCGGATTCCCGTAAGCCGGTGCGCCGTGCCCCGCGATGATGATCCATGCCGCGCAGACGCTCAGGAGCGCCAGCGCTCGAAGGATTCTAGGATATAGCGAAAGGCGTAGCCGCATGTCTATCTCCACGAGTTAGGCGGCGGGCTTGGGGAGCGCCTGCGCCTCCTCGTCCTTCGGCTCGATGATGATGCGTGCGGCGCGGTCGTGCGTGAGGGCCGTCCAGCCCCAGTTCCAAAGCGTCTCAATCCTGTTGCGCATCCCGCTCAGCAGCACCAGGTGAACGCCCAGCCACGCGAAGTAGGCGAATGGACCGTGGAGCGTCCGTTTGTTCGGAAATTCGACCACTGCGGAGCCGCGCCCGATGGTCGCCATGAACCCTTTGTCCCAATACTTGAACGGCTGGCCCGGCTCACCCCCCAAGCGGCGGGCTATCTGCCGCCCGACGTGCTCGCCCGATTGCATCGCCACCGAGCCGAGCTGCGGCAGCACCTTCCCGTCCGAGGCCACTTCGCCCATGTCACCCACGACAAAAATCTCCGGGTGATCGGGAACGCCCAGGTCTGGATTGAGTTTGACGCGCCCGCCACGCCCCTGCGGCAAGCCGAGCATGTCCGCGAGCGGATTGGCGCGCACGCCACCCGCCCAGACGAGCGTATGCGTCTTGATCTCTTCACCCGATTTCAGCCTGACGAAAGTCGGGCCGACCTCCGCGACGGCTTCGCCGAGGCGCAATTCAACCCGTCGCTCCTCAAGCTCTTCTTTGGCGTACGCGCGCAGGTTGTCCTTGAAAGGCGGGAGCACCTCCTTCACCATATCGACGATGATGACGCGCGCGTTTTCAGTCGCGAGTTGGTGGAAATCATGAGGCAGCAGGTTGAAAAAAAGATCGGAGAGAGCGCCCGCCGTCTCGACGCCGGTGGGGCCCGCGCCGACGATCACGAAATTCAGCGCGCCTTCCTTAATCAGCTCAGGGTCGCGGTCTGCCGCCTCGAATCGCTCAAGGATTCGGTTGCGGAGCTTGACCGCGTTCATCAGGGTGTAGAGCGGGAAGGCGTGTTCGGCGGCGCCGGGGGTGTTGAAGTAGTTAACGGTCGCCCCGCCCGCCAGCACAAGGTAGTCGTAGGCTATTTCTTTGTCGTCCTCCAGTCGGATTTTATGACCCGGCACGTCAATGCCCGTGACCGTTCCCAGCCGAAAGGAGACGTTCTCCTGATGCCGAAACATGCTCCGTACGGGCGCGCCGACATCCTCCGCGTTGAGCAGGGAGGTCGCCACTTGATAAAGGAGCGGCTGGAATGTGTGGTAGTTGTGCCGGTCGATCAAGGTCACATCGACGGGGACGTGCGCCAACTGCTCGGCCACTCCCAGCCCGCCAAAGCCTGCGCCGACGATCACGACGTGCGGTCTCTTCCTCATAATCTTTCCTTCTCCTTCTCAGCAGCGCCAAACAACTGACGTACCAGACAGAGAGGCTGCGGAATGAGTAGGATGGACAAACGAAATGTAATGATTAGTGTCGGGCACGAGACCGACAAAAGGAGGCGGGCGTCCGGCAATTCCGGCAGTTTCTCTGGTGCAGAATCAAAAGAGAATTTGCATTAAAGATAAGTCTGGTGAAGCGTTCGAGGTGATGACTGATCTTATGTACTCGCTATTGAGTATTCGTGCCGCGGAAGTCCTTGGGCCGACTGTCACTGCGATACCCGCCTCACGCAGCGCAGCAAGGCCTCTGCCGTTAACTCTGGGATTCGGATCTGTGGTGCAGCAGACGACCCGTTTCACTTGGGCGGCCATCAAAGCATCGCAGCAGGGAGGAGTGCGTTTGCCGCCTCCTCGGTGGCAACAGGGTTCCAGATTAACGTAGACAGTTGCGCCAATCGCGAGATGCCCGGCTTCTTCGAGTGCCAACACCTCTGCGTGTTTGACTCCTTCATAGCGGTGAAAGCCTTGGCCGACAATGATGCCATTCTTCACAACGATAGCGCCGACCAGAGGATTCGGCTTTACCTGACCTTCACCTTTGGCGGCAAGTGCAAGCGTGAGATCAAGAAAATACAGGTCGTGCAAGCTCTCTACAGAGTTTAAGTCTTCTCCAAAAAAGAAATCCTTCCAATCTCCCAGGTCGTGATAATTCACCGCAAACCTCCAGTAGCAAGTAGGTGCTCGCCCGTCAGCCAGCGCTGCCGGTAGTACTCTGCAGTCATTCCAGAAGGTTGCAAAAAAATTTCTCCGGTTCTGAAACTTGACTACGCTACAGACAGCAACCAACCTGCCACTCTCCGTCGATTGAACGATGCCACGAGATTCAGCGTTGATGGTCCACTAAGTATTGTGAACTGTCGGAAGGTGTTCCGGCAGTGAGTCTCGTACTGCCGACAATTCCGGCAAAAATTTTCCGGAATCTCAGATGAGGTTTGTCGTTGCAGCGCCTTGACAGGAGAACTCATGGAACACGCTTTGCCGAGGCGGGAGACTACATGAACCACGAACAGGGAGATCTCATAAGAGGACACAGAGGTTGTACAGAGAAGAGATATCTGGCGACGTTTCATGTAAACCACTTTTGAGTCCGTAATGAATAGAGGAGTTAATATGGCTATGAATGTCCAGGATTTTCAGAAGATGAAAGACGAGGGACGCAAGATCTCGATGATCACCTGCTATGATTACTCGAGTGCCCGAGCTGTAGCGGACTCGAATATCGACTGCATCCTTGTCGGCGACAGCCTTGCCATGACGATGCACGGATACCCGACTACCCTTTCCGCCACGACTGCGATGATGGCGTTACATACAGCAGCCGTGGCGAGGGGGGCTCCTGCGAAATTTATCATCGCTGACCTACCGTTTCTTTCATATCGTAAAGGTCTGAAAGACGCGATGGATTCAGTGCATGAGCTGATGAGCGCCGGAGCTCATGCGGTGAAACTTGAGGGTGTGCGTGGGCATGCCGAGATTGTTCGTCACATCGTCGATTCTGGCGTGCCAGTGATGGGCCACCTTGGTCTAACGCCGCAGTCGGTTCATGTGCTAGGGGGAATGAAAGTGCAGGCTCGCACGAACGCAGCTCTGAAAGTTCTGACCTCCCAGGCGCGCGAGCTGGAAGATGCCGGATGCTTCGCGATCGTGCTCGAGTGTGTGCCCGCTCAAGGCGCGCGAAAAATAACAGACCTTATCAAGATTCCAACTATAGGTATCGGGGCGGGGATACATGTGAGCGGACAGGTTCTGGTCTACCAGGATATGCTCGGTCTTAATCCCGGCTTCAAACCAAAGTTCCTGAGAGTGTATGCGAGCGCTTTCGAAGTGATTCGGACCGCACTCAACGCCTACGACCGTGACGTCAAATCCGGAGCATTCCCTTCGGAAAGCGAAAGCTACCATGATCCCGAATCCGTGGATCGAAGAGTAACCAAACGAACCGGGCACGGAGCGGACAACGGACGGGGTGCACGAATAACGCTCGCTTCTGAGATGAACCAGTGATTGCCCTAAAACTTGATTCACGAAGCCGCCATCTATTTAGCGCATCGACCATTGGTTATTCGAAGTGGGAGATTGGACATGAACAAGGGTCTTAATCGATTTGCCATTCTCGTCGCTTGCGCGACCTTTTTCTTAATCATCGCCGGAGCGTTGGTTACGAGCCACGACGCCGGGCTGGCGACGTCTGACTGGCCGCTTTCAAACGGCCAATTCTTTCCGAAGATGGTCGGTAATCTGTTTTGGGAACACGGCCACCGCATGGTCGCAACGACCGTCGGCCTGCTAACAATCGGACTACTGATCTACATCCGCGTCAAAGAGAAAAGGGCGTGGGTACAGCAGCTCGGAGTGTTTGCGCTGCTGGCGGTAATAGCCCAGGGATTACTGGGAGGCTTAACTGTCAAACTGATGTTGCCGCTACCAGTATCGGCAGCGCACGCGACCTTGGCTCAATTCTTCTTCTGCACGACTGTCAGCCTGGCAGTTTTCACGTCGAGAAGCTGGATGGAAGTAGGGGCGCTGCCCGCGGAACAGAAGGGGACGCTGCCGCTTCGTTATCTGTTTACCGTGGCGTTGGTGACGATCTTTTTACAGTTGATCATCGGTGCGACGTTACGTCACTCAGCGACCTGGGATCAACCTCTGCCGACTGAATTGATTCTTGCTCACTTCGGCGTCGCGCTCGCTGTCGTCGTCGCGCTCGGCTCTGCGACGCTGACGGTGTTGCGACGTCACAGCGGACATAGCTTCCTGACGCGACCTGCAACTCTCGCGCTAACGCTTTTGGGGGTGCAGTTGTTTCTTGGAGTGGCGGCGTATATCACGCGTCTAAGTTCGCCAAATGATCCGCAGCCGTTGAATCCGATGATCAGTATTACCGTTGCGCACGTCGCCTGCGGCGCACTCGTCTTTGCCACAACGATCGTGTTGACGTTGCGGGTATTTAAAGTGCTGCCCGCTCCAGTTCACGAGCTTGAGCTAACGGCGCGGCCTCAGGAGTTCATAAGTAAAGGCGCCTTCGAGGTTGGGCCGGTATGACCGTTGCCGAGCGCACGCCTGTGACTCTAACACTGAAGCAGGGGTTGCGGATCAGAACGAACTAGGATGATGATCCGCCTGTCTCAAGAGTTTTCAAGCGACGGAAACGACGGCTAAGTTTTTGCCTCATAGGGAGGGCTCACAAGGTTAGCAGGGCGAAAGAAGGAGTCCACCCTGCTCAGCTCAGCGCGCTTGCGTTCACGGAAGCTGTTGATCCAGCCCTTCACGATTCGCTCCGGCGAGATTTGATCCTTCACGGCAGCTTCTGAATTGTTCAAAGCTTCCCGCTCCTCACGTTTGATTATTCGAATAGGGGTTCTCATTACTTTCTTACCAGCTCCTTGTGCAATTAACCTCGCAACAAAGTGTAGTGTCCTGGTTTGTGTTGCTGGCCCGAATAAAGAAGACTGCTGCGGGGCTACGAGGTTTTCCCCTGGCCTTCGCGCTCTATCACCAGGTGCATCGGCCCGGCGCCCAAGACCGCCAGCATCAAAGAGCCGAAGAAGGTGGCCTTGTTCGTGATTCTGTAATGCACCAGCTCGCCCGGCTGGGCGTCGAACTCGATTGTCTTCTTGTGGTAGGTGTTGTCCACGCGCAGGCGATGATGCCCCGGCTCAATTTCCGTCGCTGCGTCCCGCCCCGCCTTGAGGTGCGTCCAGTCCTTGCGGTCCAGCACGAGACTCAGCCCCCTGCCCATGACGCTGCCTTCCTCCGGGTGTGACACCCTGAGGCGGACCTTCTGGGCGCTCGCGGCGTTGACTCCTTCACTCATGGTTCACCTCAACTTACTACCGCTCAGAAGCCCCCTTCACCCCCCACAGGGGCTCCACATTAGCAACACAGATTGGGATACTACCCAATAAAGCACTAAGCAATTGGTCTGCCAAAGTCTGAACCGCGCCACAGGCTAAGCAAGCGGCGAAGTTAAGCCTCGGTGCAAGATGGCGGACAGCAACAGTGTCGGAATTCTTCTGAGAGGAATCGTTGGATGTCCGTCAATCCCGGCAACATTCCCCGGTAAGATTTCAAATGGCGTGGGCCGAAAGTACGGGATGCGTCTGACGTTTCGTAAAAAGCAGTAGACGGCAACGAAATACGAACGGAATGATTATCTTTCCAGCATCGTCTTAACTGTTGAAAGCAGCTCAGCGCCGCTCATCGCGTAAAGCTCGCCATTGATGAACGTGGTCGGTGCGCCCGTGATCCCATAAATTACGCTGTTGTAATAATCGTTCAGTATTTGCTCGGCGTAAGTGCCGGCGGCCATCTCGCGATCAAATCTATCAAGGTCCAGTCCAACCTCCTTCGCATACCTGCGCAAGTGTCGGTCGTCCAATTTGTCAGGTTGAGTATACAGGTGACGATGCATCTCCCAGAATTTACCCTGAGCGGCTGCCGTTTCAGCAGCTTCAGCCGCACGCAGCGCGCGTGGATGAACGTCGACCAGCGGGAAGTGACGATAGACGAAGCGTACAGCGTTCACCAACTGGTCGAACATCTTTTCAACCTCGCGATGTCTGCGATGACAGTCGGGACACTCGTAGTCACCGTAGTTGACCACCGTCACCAAGGCATCCGGCGGGCCAATCGCATGATCGCGCTCGTTTACTGGAATAGCTAATTTCATAGCCATTATGCTAAGGCATATTGCCGCTTGCCGGCCATATTATAGCTGCCCCCATATCTAATCTTGACGTCTCTTGGATTAATACCGAACCTCTTCATACGGTCAAGCAAGGTGCTGCGCTTGACTCCCAGGCGAAGGGCCGCTCCGTTCGGTCCACTGATGCGGCCTTTGGTCTCCTGAAGGGTGCGTATGATTCTTTCCTGCTCCTCGAAGTCACTGACAACCGCGGCTGCATCGACTGCTCCGTTCATCTTTTCCGGTAACGTGACTGCAAGCACGTTGTTGGAGGTCAGAATCACAGATCGCTCGATTAGATTTTCCAACTCCCGCACGTTGCCGGGCCATGACCAGCGCTGTAGCTTTTGGATTGTCCCTATTGGAATCGTGTCGATTTGCTTGTGCATGCGGAGCGCGTACTTCCGCGTGAAGTGGCGCACCAGCGCGGGGATGTCCTCGCGCCGCTCACGCAAAGGCGGGATGCGGATCGGGAAGACGTTCAGGCGGTAGTAGAGGTCGCTGCGGAACTGCTTCTCTTCCATCATCTCTTCCAGGTCGCGATTAGTGGCGGCGACCAGCCGCACGTCGACTTGTCTGGTGCGCACGCTGCCGACCCGCTCGTAGGCGCGCTCCTGCAACACGCGCAGAAGCTTCGGCTGGAGTTCCAGCGGGAGGTCGCCGACCTCGTCGAGAAACATCGTCCCACGGTCTGCCACTTCGAGCCGCCCCGCCTTCTGCGTGTGCGCGCCGGTGAAGGCGCCGCGCTCGTGGCCGAAGAGTTCGCTCTCGAAGAGCGAGGCAGGGATGGCGGAGCAGTTGAGCGTCACGAAGGTCTCCTTCCGGCGCTGGCTGCGTTCGTGGATGGCGCGCGCGATCAACTCCTTCCCCGTCCCCGTTTCGCCCAGCAGAAGCACGGTGGCGTCGCTCTCGGCGACCATCTCGACGAGCATCAAGACCTGCCGCAGCGCCGCGCTCTGCCCGACGATGCCCGCAAAATCAGTCTCACAGCCGACGTCTTCAGCCAGTGAAAACTCCTGGTTCGCTTTCAGCCCCCCAAGTCCCAAACCTGCGGGCTGCGATTCTTCGTACCGCGACGGTGAAAAGGACAGAACATTCAAACTCATGGCACTCCTCCCGGAAGAATTAAGTGTCCTCTACATCAGGCTCCCCTCTGCTCTCCCGTTTCAGGTATCAGGTCTGCCTTGAAACGAGTGCTCGTGACTGCGATTTCAATTCTGGTGGGATTATGCTCTTCCTGGATTCTGCGCGAAACCCTAAATAGCGCGAGGGGAATATCCCCCAATGGTGTTACCGCGTAGCTACCCTACGAGCTGCGCCGTCAGGCTTTCCAATTCCACGTATGCGATGGAAGCCTAAGGCCGATCCTTGTCCCTGCGAGGGGTGACTACGGTAACGCGACGTCCGAACAACCGCGCATCCACCGAGTACGCCCCCGGCCCGAGGAGGGCGAGCGCCGCAGCGTCGATCAACAGGAAGACACAGACGAGGTTGCCGGAGCTGGGGCCGATCAGCAGATTCGCGATGGCAGCGGCGCACGCGATGACAGAGAGATAAGGCGTCAGGAAGCCTATAATCAGGGATAAGGATATCAGCACGACACACGCGAAGAGCAAGCGGTGAGAAGACAAAAGAGGGTTGCTCTCCGCATTTATAAGTAAGATCGCCGCCACCGAAATTCTTAGCAGCAATAGCGCGATGCCCGGCCCGCCCTGCGGAAACATTGAGAACAGTCTTTGCACGAAGGCGAGCGTAGCGGCTTTCTTTAAAAAGGGATACCCGAAATGAGGCTACACTTCAGTAACTCTTTTGGGGGAGTTGCATCGGCTTGTAAGGTGGCGGAGGGGCAGAGGGATGCGTTCTTTATCGTCGAACCTGACCGGCTGGCCTGTTCAGAATTGAAGCTTGAGCGCCAACTGCATCGAGCGCGGCCCGCCAATTTGGTAGAGAGGGTTCAAGCCGCCATTGGCCCCGCCTGAACCCAAACTGTTCGCCAGCGTTTGCGTCGAGCGGCCAAACAGGGGACTGGACAGAATGTTGACGGGATTGCCGAAGTTCGGGTGGTTGAAGATGTTGAAGAACTCCGCACGGAAACGAAGCCCCACCGTCTCGGTGAGATGAAATTGACGCTGCAACGCGACATCCGCCTGCCACGCTCCGAAACCCCGCAGCACATTGCGACCGAAATTACCTTGCTGCCCGGCGGGCGCAGCGGTGAAAGCGGCGCGATTGAAGATTTTTCCGCCAGGATATTGCGTACCAAAAAGTTCAAGAGGCACGCCCGTGTTTACGTTCGGCCGGGCATTGAGTCTGACCCCAGAGGCAGAGAAAGATAAACCTACAAGATCAACGGGCGGAGCCGATCTGGCCAAAACGAAACTATCGACAGACCAATCGCCCAGAAGCGCGTGGACGACTTTGTGGGACCTTGGAGAAGGCAAATCGTAAGTGACGCCGGCGGTGAAGGAATGCCGGATGTCAAAGTCCGAATCGCCGCGGTCTAGACTCGAATTGGCAATCGTGCCCGGCGTGCTGCGGCTGTTGGCCGCGTCCGTCGAGGCAATATCAATCGAGTGGGAGAAGGTGTACGATGCCAATCCTTGAAACCCTGTAGACAACCGCCGCTGGAATTTGATTTGGAGAGCGTGGTAGTCCGATGTCGCCGAATTGTCCGTTAGAATGACGGTCTGAAAATTCGGGTTCACGTTAAAGAACTGGGTTGATCGAAGCAAGTCGCGCCCGATCGCACCGATATAGGTTAGCGAAAGGCTCTGGCTCCTTCCGATGGACTGCTCCAGCGCGATATTCCACTGATACGTTCGCGGAAGTTTCAAATGCGGGTCGGCTACAAGCATAGTGACGACGGGCGGACTGACTGAAAGGGCAGGGGGAGCCGCATTCTGAGGGCTTAACGGAAACTGTGCTGGCGCTGGCTGAATAATCTTCACGGCAATGTACGGGAAAAAGCTGGAGACCCCTCCCAGTGAGCCTTGCCCAAGATCGTAGAACGTCCCGAAACCTGCGCGCAGGACGGCACCCCAACCTCGTATCCCACGGAGTTGATAAGCGAGGCCGATTCTGGGCGCGAAATTTCCGAAGGTTGTTTCATAAAGTGGAGTGCCGCGAGGAGCCAGGGCTATCGTCGCCGGGTTATTCAAGCCTGTTACGGTGAATGGGTCGTTCGCCCGGTTCTTACCCTTCAGCGAAGGATTAACGTCCCACCGTAAGCCATAAGTCAGTGTTAACTTCGGCGTGATTTTCCAGGTATCCTGGCCGTAAAGCGAGAAGTTTTGCGAAAGCAGCGCGTTACTTTGCAGGGCGAACGTAGCGGCGAGCGCCGCCGTACCCGAAAGAGCGCCGCCGGGCCTAGCCGTCACTCCTGAAAACTGCACAAATTGCCGGTAGGAAAACGGGCTGCTGAAAGGAGCGAGCCAGCGATAGTCCGCACCAAACTTCAGTTGGTGGTTGCCCTTCGTTAACGACAGATTGTCGATGAGGTTGATCTGGCGTTGTTCGCTCGTCCCTTGTTTACCCTGATTGTATTGGCCGGCGCCCGCAAGGAACAATCCGAAAAGACTATCCTCGGACGAAAATCCCGTGGGGAACAAGATTGAATCGGGAGGCGGCACGGCTCCGCCAAAATCATCCATAACCCAATTAGTGATAATCCTGTGGTTGCTATAATTCACCCGCACCTCGTTGCTGACTGTCGGCTTAATCAGTTGTGTGAAGCCGGCAGTTAGAGTGTGGACTGACGATGAGAGTGAGTTCGTCATGCTGAGGACCGGGCCGGCGAAAGGGGGGCTTCGTTGGTCTAAGCTGGATGGCGAGTAGTTATAACGGCCAAAGAAGCTCATCTTCGAGTTGACGACCGAGTCCACCCGGATGCTGTAGGCGTCAAGCGAGGACGGATTCGAGAAGCTCGCGTTGAACCCGGCCAGCCCTGCTCCGAGACTGACGCCGTTCGCTACGGGAAACGCGTTCAGGTATGGACGCATAGCGGCTGGAGCTTGCTGTCGCGACGAGGCGTCCGGGACGGCGCTTTGCTGGGTTGACGGCTGGCGCAACCGCAGCCCTTCATAGGAGAAGAAGAAGAACGTCTTGTCCTTGACGATTGGGCCGCCGAAGACGCCGCCAAAGTCATGCTGCCGCTCCGCAGGTTTCGCCAGACTATTGAAGTTCACAAACCAGTCTCTGGCGTCGAGCGCGCTATTCCTGAAATACTCGAACAGCGTGCCATGAAAACTATTCGTTCCTGATCGTGTCACAATCGAGACCTGTCCGCCGGGCGTGCGTCCGAACTCAGGCGCGAACGAAGATGTTTGAATGCGAAACTCCTGCATGGCATCCACCGACACCAGGCTGTTGGTCCCGCCCGAAGCGCTGAGCGCGGGCAACGATCCGCTCGCGGTCTGCACCATTTGCAGTAATCCGGTGACGCCGAAATTTGCGCTGACCCCGTCCACGGTGAAGTAGTTGGCATCGGCGCGTTGTCCGTTCACGCTGAATTGCCCCTGGTCGTTAAAAGCCGTGGCGGTCAAGACCACACCCGGCG